>JAABUS010000566.1_pt1 | contig 92808 bp, 52 predicted proteins | sample 5560161 | NCBI WGS metagenome assembly JAABUS01 (sample SAMN10711885, study PRJNA513376) | rock metagenome | isolation source: Antarctica rocks | place: Antarctica: Victoria Land, Trio Nunatak nord | collected 2016-01-04
GGGTTTGGGGAAGGGGTTTGAGAGATGTGGGGGGAGGTGGCGCGGATTGGGGAGAGGGGGAGTTAGCTCTGGGCAGGGGATTGCGGAAGGGGGTTTAGGGCTGTAAGGTTAGTACACTGGCTCGAAAAGAGCCAGAGACATATTTTCAAGCATGCAGGAAGTCCTAACATGCTCCCTAGAAGACGGCGTTGCATTGAGAAAGATGACCGCCATTGTCGGTCACCTAATCTTACAAGTAGTGTCACAGTCGTTGACTCTGCTTACTTGTAAGGCTACCTATCCCAAGTCTGACCGGCGCTATGGGTGCATTCAGCTGTCTTCTACTCCGTAGTGTAGGTACGCTTGATCTATCGACCCAACCCGCGATTCTCAGCTACCCTCATTCGACACAGATTTTGTAAGGTATTTTTGATATACGTGTGCATCTTTCTTTGTTGAAAGATACGGCAGAATCTGAACGAGAAGGGATTATTTCAACCGCTGCATCCCCACACCCGCGTACGCTAATTGCAGCTCTCGGCGGATATCTTACGTCGAGGTGTCGTCTTGAACAGATCAGGCGTCTTCTCCAACGGTTGCGACCGTCGGAATCACTCTTCCAGCTTTCGCGCACAACCCGCAGCATCGAGCCTTATCTCTGCAGGGAGTTACGCTGGCTCGAGATATTCCAGACAGGCCCTTTCACGGCTGGTAACCGTAGCTCCGATCGCGGCCGTTTCGGAATGCCAAATACACTGACATTCATAACGGCCCTTGGACCAACGTACTGCGTCCCACCAAAGTGCGGCGGTTGCGCGATACAAGCAAGCATTATTGTCCCTGCTTGAACGGCAATCTGCTTGAATGTTGTGGTATCCTCGTCTATATCCGAATGCATGTCGATTGACAGGGCGCAGGTATCAAAGACTAATCTCTCAATATCAGCAATCCCTGATCCCAACACTGCCGAGGACTATACGGGAAACGCACACCAAGTTTCCGGGACCAAATAGCCCCGGCCTTCCACCCTGCTGAACATTAAAGGGAGGTCGGTGCGCTCGTGGCGGACGAGGAACTTGACGACTTGAAAGCATTCATAGTATGTTGTTGGTAAGGTACTTCTCAAAGCAACGTCGCTGCCCGGGAAGGAAACAGGTGCGATTGGCCTATAGCAGGATACTACGTTGTTGGCGTGCGCGGCAGGGGCAAGGAAGGGGAGAAGGAAAAGAAACAAGGCCGACCACATTGCAATCACTCGGGGCTGCAGGAGGAGCAGATCGAGACCACGATAGGAAGGACTTCCCACAGCAAGGTGGGATGTCGAGAGCGGAAGAAACATCTCATGGCCGTCAATCGGATGTTGCGACGACGGATCGCTTGGATGTCATCGTTAGCAACAAGCGCTCAAGTGCAAGCCACGATCGTTTGAAAGTACGCATCTGATCGTATAATGTATTTAGATGCTATGTATCGCTACATTCAGCGAACTCGTCGCCGCACAACAAAGAAGAGGTCAAGCTTGAGTTAAATGGTGTGGGATTTCCAATGTGACATGTAGGACTCAACTAACCTCTCAGGTCGTCGGGGAATAAATGGAACAGCTACTGGGGAGCTCTATGACAAGACTTCAAGTCAGACTCATGGACGGTATACCTAAGGATTTGTTCAAAGCCGTCGCTGGACGGTTTGCAGTGCAAGAGCACTTAGGTTGTACGGCGGATTATCTAGGGTAATGAGCCTCGACTGAGCTCTTAACCCTAAGGTGAGTAGTACTTTGTTTTATGCCAAGTCCAGCAAGCGCTTCGTAACCGCCAAGCTGTCTCTTCCCACCACTAACAATCCGAACACTTCATGTTGGCTATAGCGGCGGATGCTTGGAAATAGCACAGCTCGCAGCAAAGCACTCAGCTCTGCTTTATCTAGCAGCAGCTCAGCCAGTTTTTGGATGGACTCTACCGTTATATGAGAAGGCCTTGTCCTTCAAAAGCTCTTTCCAACCTTCTTCCGATGCTCGTATGGAACCCGGTTCCACTTTCGCCTTGTACGCTATTCCTCAACGCTTGCTTTCCTACATCTCATTCAAGGCACTTGCAGGTTCACTCTTGCAATAAGCAATCATGACTGCCCCTCCACCTCCGAGCTACGGCCAAAGTACCCCTCCACCACAGCGCGGATATTTCCCACGTAGGACAAGGACTCATCTTAGTCGAGGATACTTGCTAAGGCAGAAGCAGCCCCTCCTAGTGGTGGGAACTACCCCCAATCAGGTACGTCGTCATTCTCTTCCGGCTGTTTTCTGTTGCTGATCCTTGAATAAGGCCAATCGGACCCCCCTCCCTTGACGTCGCCAGGCTTTCCGCCGCAACAGGCATATCCACCCCCACCGAGTCAGTACTCTAATCAGGGAAGCTTTCCACCGCCTCCTCCGCCTCAGCAGCAGTACGCAAATGACAGCCACCGAGCCTCGATACAGCCTCCCTTACAATCCCCGGGGTTTAGCAGGCCGCCAGAAAAGACACCTGAGACATTTGCGGAACCTGCTCCACCTAGTGGACCCGTAAGTAGTCACCCAAGCTATCCACAGGCACCAGCGACCCCAGAGAAAGAATCGTCGCAGGTGCAGGGGGGTGCGCCTTCGGCAGCCCACTTTGTTGGCGTAAGCGCCACGCAAGACGATGTTGGTACCTTCAATGGCGGGAGCTACAGGATCAGTCACAGAGACAGCAATACAGTCTTGACGCTTCAGCTCGCCAAGCTCTGTCCACTACATGCCAAGCCCGGTGAGCAGCCTTTCTTCCGTCTTTATGTGGGAAGTCGCTAATTGCTCTCGATAGGGGTTATGATCTCCATGTCCCCCTCAGTCATGCTTAAAGGTGCAATTAAATTTTCCATGAAGAAGCTTATCACCGGAGCAGAGATGGCGTCGTCCACGTATACAGGTCCAGGAGAGATCTTGATGGCACCACCTTTCCTGGGTGATATAACCACTATCCGACTTTCCGGCAGCGACACATGGAATGTCGGCAAGGATGCTTACATGGCTTCTACGCAAGGCGTAGTCAAAGATATGAAGAATCAAGGCATCGGCAAAGCCTTCTTCTCGGGCGAAGGTCTGTTCGTGTATAAGATAAGCGGCACAGGCCTGTTGTGGGTGTCGAGTTTTGGGGCTATCGTCAGAAAAGACGTGAGTAGTACTTGGTGTTATCGGTGCATATCGAGATATCGTGCTCACACTCCCCATAGCTTCAACCCGAAGAGAAGTACATCATCGATAACGGCCATCTCGTTACTTGGAACTGCAAATATATTATGGAGCGGGTCGCGAGCGGTGGTATCATCTCTGGCATCAGCTCCGGCGAAGGTCTGGTATGCAAATTTACTGGCCCTGGAACTGTGTTCTTGCAAACACGCAACCCTACCGCATTCGCTATGTGGATGAGTGCTCACGCCGCTCAAGCGTAAACGTCAACAATCGTATCAATTGTTCAACGCAACGCCGACCGTCGGTACGTTGCGATCGCCATTCAATCCAAAGCAGAGGTCCGACGCCAAAACTTACCTATCCTGAAGTTTTCCTGTCTCTGGGATTGCAAACGCACGAATGTGAAGCATGATCGGGAAATGGAGGTAATTTGGGGAAGACAGAAGACAGGAAATGTTATACTAGGAGTTGATGGATACTTTGTCCTCCTCAGAGAATTTCGGATCATTACTGACTTGGTCATATAAGCACGGGAATCCTTCGACGTTGATGGTTTTCGAGATCTCACCTTTGCCAAAGACATGCAGTTTGTAATCATACCTATCATTGTGGCATTTCCGACCACGTCAATGGCTGGTCCACGATTGGACGCATTGAATGTTTGATGACACAGAATACCTAACAATCAGCTATTACAAGATACTGCGATGACGTGGGAATACAAGGTTCAGGACGGTCAAGTATCGTACTCCATCCACTTTTGTGTTTCTCTGTTCTATGCTGGCAATGCCCGCAAGCCAGTCGGCTCGAAGGAGCAGCATCGCGCAACATGCAATGTTCTATCCAACTCGCGCTGTTATCCGCTCATACGATTCCATAGTTGTTCTTCTCCTCCTGGTCTCTGGTCTTCAGCGATTGTATCCGCTTTGTGTCTCCTTTTAAGCACCATCCAATATCAGCCCGTCCTCCGCCAGTCCTTGTACCATTTCTTCCAGTACTGACCATCAAAGTAGCCCATCAGGTTTGGACCATCGAGTTGCAGTCACGTGGTAGATTGGATGGCACGCTTTATACTGAGCTGTGATTGGCGCGCTCGAGACGACTTGCCCCTCAGTTTCGAAAGTCTAAATAGACTCCCTGTTCATTCACTCTACACCAAGTTGAACCCAGTCAAAGACTGTTGAGCCTTGTCGAACAAACATTCGGTTGGCCACTGGCTGCGTCTCTCTGCATTGAGGTAGTCAAGCTGGACCTGGTAGCCACCTCACTTTCTGTTCTGATGCAATTCATGTGCTCAGCGACTTGAGATTTTCGGTTTTGGCGACGAGATGCTGCAGCGTCGCCTGACCAACCTGTGCTGCTCAAGAGAATATCTCTGACGTGATGTAGCGTACTAGCTGTGCCAATCGCTCGACGTCGCATAATACTAGGGTCACCTCCGTAAACACTTTTGGAAGGCTTTGGAAAACCCCACGCTTCGGACCGTCTCACCTGCAGGCGCGGCTGCACACTCCACTTGCCTGTGGCAATCGCAGATGTGGAGTCCCTGGCGGCGAAAAGCACAATTGACATGGTCTTACAAGTCTTCCTTCTACAGGCGTATTTCATGGGGGGTGCATGGAGACCTGCGAGGAGGAATTACGACAAAGGGCCAGAACAGATCACCCTTCGAGGCTTTGGTCTGAGGTTCGGCCATGGAGATTGCAGAGCCCGATGGCTTTCACTCCGCTGCACACGTTTCGCCCATTCTCATCGTCTAGATCAACATTGTGGTGAGATACCTCGTGAACGAGGAGCCAATTGCACTCTTTGCTACCAGCATATTCGCCAGCACCGTACGAATTGCGCTTATTCTACCCAGACGTCCCGCCCTTTTAGCAATGGCTAGGTTCTTTCCTTGCTTGATTCTCTACGACATGACGATCGCCCCGAGCTTGTGCACGCACTATTTGTTCAAGTTTCTATGGGATGCATCCGTGGGCCCGTCGTGCCGTCCTTGTAGGTGCCTAAGCGGGCCTCTTATTTTCTGCATATTATATCAACAAATGCATGAAGATTCCCGTTGCAAGGCTAGCGTCTAAGCCAACGAATCGCCGTGCTTGCTGCAGAAAAATCTGATAAGAGAGCTCCCGACCGCTGTGGCTTCAATCTCTAAGCCCACAAATGTTGTCTTTCTATCATCAGAGCCGCGCTTCAGAAGTCTATGGGGCCACAATCACGTTGACGGTAGTCGCCACAGTTGCGGTTGCACTTCGTCTTGCGTCAAGAAGGATCTCACAAGCTCCCTACTGGTTCGATGATTGGGCCATTATCGTAGCTCTGGTAAACCAGATTAGTTTTTGTACATGTCGGTGGGCACGATGCTAATAAGTGACAAGATCTTGTACTATGGCCTTACATCCTGCTATTGGCTTATGACCCGGAATTATGGCCTTGGACAGCACTCTTCTGGCGTCGGCGGCCCGGTCGATCAGGAGACCGTTGTGGGCTTCTTCAAGGTCAGAAGCATAGTTGGGTGAGGCGTTCGGCTTGGAAAGCCTGACTGAGTATATCATTAGGTTTTCATGGCCATTCAGATACTCTATTTCAGCACCGCGGTGTCGTTCAAAACCTCTTTGATCCTGCTATACCATCGGATTTTCGGAGTTGTTCGTTGGTATCGCTACGTACTGGCAGCGGCAGAAGGCATCGTGGCATGCTACTTCATCGTATGCATGTTCGTCGCTATTTTTGAATGCATTCCGGTGTCCTTTTACTGGGACAAGGAGATTCCTCGCGGTACCTGTATCAATCAGACGCAGTTCTACCGATGGAACGGAGTGGCGAATTTGCTCATTGACTTAATGATTCTGTGCCTTACTTTCCCTATGGTCTGGCGCTTGAAGATCGGAACGCGGCAGAAGATCACTTTATTGAGCATCTTCCTATTGGGCGCCTTGTATGTCGAATTCGCTGTTCCTGCTAAGGATTACCGCTAGCTGACAGAGACCGACAGTGTTTTCATTGCGTCCGTCATCCGCGTCGTCATGTTCAAGGAGCTCAAACAAGAAGACGAAACCTACACTAACGTCGAGCCAGCTATATGGACTGTGGTCGAACAGTCGCTCGGTATCACTTGCGCCTGTTTGCCGACTCTCCGCCCGCTCTTCGGTCGCCTGCTCTTCGGCGCTAGCCATGCACGCAGCAGCACTGGTGCTAATTGTACGGTTCGCAATGGCGAGTTGAACATGTCAAAGCTCAGCAACAAGCCTCTTCCTCCGAAGCCAAGGGTTGAAGATATCCGCAGGGACTTCGAACACCCTTCGGATGAGAATGTGGCTTCTGTCACCACTCACGCATCAGTAGGCTCAACAGATGACTTGGCCAATTTGGTTCCTGAGGCAATTTTCAAAAGCCATACAATCCAGCAACGCTACGACCAGGCAAGCATGGTGTGAAAAACTCTGGACACGGTCCACAAGGCTTTTGTATACACCGCTTATAGCTATTCAGCTCAATAGAATTTATTGTCTTCCTATGCCGAAGACTTCCATGCAATAATCCAACTGCATGTACGGCTTGGGGGAAACCGCCAAATGCAAGGCCTTGACCTATCCCACGTGCCGTAGGAAGCACTTAACTAGGGTTATCCATCGATGATAGTCTCAATCCATGCTTCAATGCCCAATTGGACAATGAGTTTGGGTAGGCCAAATGCTTTGCCGATTTGCCTCTTGAGTCATGAATCTTCACTGATCTTTCAGTTCATCGACATCTCATCATTTCGTGATCTCATAATATATCAAAGAACGAGTGTAACGCTCTTCACCGGTGCACGTGGTAACAATATTTCCACAAAACCGAGCCTTCATGCTGCTATTTCCCGTCCAGGATTTGCCTTGCGATCTTTTGCGCCAAAGCGTAGACGGTGCTAAATGGTATCGAAATCAGCATTCCTTCTTCGAAGTAGTTGGTGCATGCCTTGAGGCACGAGTTTCAAGCGGCTGCTGGCTAGACATGCCTCAAGACCCACAAAAGGCTTAGCCGAAAGGAGTGACCGGAAAATCAAACGTACGCTTGAGGATGTCCTGGAGGCAAGAAAGGAAAGCTACTCGCATCAACCACTCTCAGTCCCTTGACTCCGAAGACTCTCGCTGAGGAGTCAATGACCGCCATAGGATCGTTCTCTTTCCCCATCTTGCAAGTAGCCGCAGCGTGCCAAATCGGCGTTACCATCTCACGAATGGCATGGAGTATTTCTTGATCGGTTTGCACCGCAGGACCTGGGTATGCTTCTTTCCCTATAGTCAGGTCATAGCTACTGAGCACGCTCCAAAGCTCGCGCTGGCGTTTCAGCGACGCTATGGCAAGTTCGACGTCCACCGGATCAGTGAGCCAATTCGGGTTGATTAAAGGAGCATCGACCATGCTGCTAGTGCCGATCGTCACATTCCCTCTACTCAACGGAGCGATAAGCGAGCTGGCCATTGTGGCATAGTTGTACCCATCCAAGGGATCTGCATTCTGGTGGTCTGCTTGCGTGCCGAGGAAGGCACTAACTGGAAGCCATTCTAGCTCGGGCCAGTCTGCTGGAAAGGCCGTAAGCGCTTTTTGTGTGGCCGCTGTAAAATTCTGTCGATGAGTATCGGGGAATTTCTCCCAGCCAAAGACACCACCAGAAGATATCGCCAGAGGGCCCTTTGCCTGCGCATAAGCCTTCTCGGCGGCAGCTAAAGCATTTGGATCATGCTGCAGTGTCGAGGCAGTTTCAACGTTGACTCTGAAGGAGGTTCCCCAGTAAGGTTGGTCCTGCAAGTTCTGACCAACTCCTGGAAGATCCTTCAGCACTGGAATACTGAGCTTCTCCAGTGTATCTCGAGGACCAACTCCGGACACCATCAGTAATTGCGGAGACTGAAAGGCGCCTGCAGATACAATGATCTCTTTCTTTGCACTCAGGGTATAAGGACCACTGCCGTTCGTTGATACAATCACGCCTGACGCAACATTACCTTCGGTAAACACGATCTTCTCTGCCATCGTCTGCTTATAGACCTTGAGTGTGGTGTTCCTCAGTGCCTGCTGTAGAAAACTCGATTCAGAAGACGAACGATGCGCAGTTGTCCGATCAATGGTGAATGTCATAGAGGAGGAGCCGATCAGGTTTCCCATGTTGAAACCGGCAATATTGGTCATGCCACTGTTCTGCAATGCAATTTGCGCCCATCCATCAAAGGCATCATTAGTATTGTCATAAGAGACCTGCAATGGTCCATTGCCATGACCAAAGGCAAGGGGAGAATCGGGTGTCGCTGTGATATTGGTGAATACTTGATCATCTGGAGGCGAATAATCAATCCCTTGCTGGTAGTAGGGCATCAGGTTATCGAATTTATAGCTTTCGTCTCCGACCTGGGTCGCCCATTCATCAATGGATTGCTTGGTGGGTCTGCGCTGTTGTGAGTCTCTCGTGCTTCGCTATTCTAAACCTACTAAATCTGGCTTATTTCTTACCTATGATAAACAAGGAAATTACGGGCGGAGCAACCACCCAAAGTCTTTCCTCGAGCATAGTGCATGCGACGATCATTTGCGCCCTACAGGATGCTGTCAGCTACATCCAAATAGTCCACAAACAGAAATGCACACCGCCTGCGGTTCCGTGACGAAGCCCCAGTCGATCTTGGAATTCGTATCCTCCGGACTAGTCCCCGAGAAGTACGAAGCCTCTCCAGGTATCACGCTAATATTCGGGTTGTCGAGCTCATAGAAGCCACCAGCCTCGATCACCGCAACCGTTATCGAGGCATCTTCAGCTAGCCTGGCGGCTATAGTAAGGCCTGCTGTGCCACCGCCCACGATGATATAGTCATATGAAGCGTTCTCGCCGGACACTCCTGCCGCTGTTCCAAGTTCATAAGTCGGATTTGTGCCTGTTCGTTTGGCGTTTTGCTTCAGGAAGGGGGATGCAGATGTAGTGGTGGCACATGGAACAAGTACGAGGAGGGAAAAGGCAAGTGAATGCATGTTGACGCTGATGGATGGGCGAGGCTTTCGAATACCTGCATAGCGAGCTGTCTCTCGGGAAATCGTTCACCAAGATGGCATCCCTTCGACTTTCCTTTGAACCCGGATCAGCTCCCTTAAGTCGCCACTGCGCTTTCGGATCTTTGAACTGATCCATCGCTGAAGGCTCCTCTACCAAGAAGACCCGACCCATTGCCGTTCAGACGCCTAGAGAACTCTCGGAAGAATCACCCCGTGGGATTCGGGAACCCGCCACTTCGATTATGGGACAGTGTGGTGATTGATGAGGCAAAGATTGAAACGCGCATCCCATGACTCGCGTGGTGCGCAGGTACCAGCTACCGAGATACGACGGGGAGAGCGCCTGGTCCAGGCACTACGCGCAATGCACGACCAACGGTTTGCAGCTTTTGCATGTTCGGCGGAGATGACATCATGGCTGAAAGGGTCGCGAATGCGAAATCGCCTATCTGATCAGGTCGATTGGTGGCATCCCGCGGGTAGAGGCGCTTCAGAGGCTGAAACACAGATGCAAGTGCAAGGTGAGGGAGGAATTTCTTTTTGTTGAACCGCGGTCTCGGAGCGGATTCCTATGGTACCTTGCATCGCCGTCTTCTTGAACAAACGAGTACTTGGGTCTGATGAGCTACTGCTTCTTCGCCTCGTTTGTATATACATTTTGGTGCTTGGGCTGCCGGCTAGCTCGCCTGCCTCATTTAATAGAGGCCACCGGTAACTGGTATAACCAAAGGCCAACCGGAAGGGTTACTAGGACCTACGAAGCGCGCCAAACTCCCCCCTGTCTTAGCGACAGGGACAACGGAGTGGGTGGGTGGGTCACAAAGAGACGATGCAATGAGGAGGGAATGCAGGTGGGCGACTCCATACTAAATAATATGGTGGGCGGCCAAGCACTGCCCCCCTAATCTCCCTCGTCTCTAGCACAAGCGAGCAATCATCGCTCTCCCCAGGCTTCATGAACAGGCTTCCATCGCGTTGTCAGTCTCTCTTCTGACCTCGGGGCCTCCATTAGATTGCAGCACGCAGTCGCACAGTGACAACTGCGCAAGATTCCCTGAACTTCGTTGCGCCTAGTTAGTCGTTCCTAGGGAAAGGAGTTTCGGTCCGCTCTACAGTGTCGCAACCAATTTCTCTATAGTACACGTTTTCACAGCCAATTGGGTCAGTGTGTATATTCGATGTACTATCCAGGCCCTCCGGTTGGCCTACGCGACTAAGTAGGTGCGATGCATTGAGGCTCAGTTTTCAAAGTAACACAGAATCTGCCACAAAGCTTCAAACTAAGTGGTAAAAAGCTCAATTGAAGTGCTTTCAACGTAGCTTGAACTCTAGAGTATCTAGTTGTTTATCATATGCGTAAACCATAAGGTAAGGTGGTCGGGCATACGTATCTGTCTTGACTAATGCCACCGTAATGACTGGGGATCTCCTCAATGGTCTAACAAGACCATCAATCGAGTTGGATTAGTCAAGCATGCCAGTTCCAACTCTCAGCACAAGGCATCAGGCTACCAGACTATCGGAACCAGCGAAGCATCACCTCTTTGTGCTATCTTTTGTCTGCGCTGAACAGAAGGATTAAAGATGACTAACATGTCAGGGAACCAGTAATATCACATTGAGACAATCATGCAATTCGATTATTGGAGCAATCGAGGAGCGATAAAGAGATAGATGTGTCTACGGACAAGGCTCCCAAGCATATGCGAGCAACGAAGCGTTGGTCTTACCGCGCAACAGGCTGGTGGATATGGGAGCTTTGTGCTATGGCATGCCATCTAACATCTCTTGATGCTATTGTGCTCACTGAGTGAATTCTCAGTGTCCCCTGTCCAAATCGGGGATCGAACCATGCGATTGGGTTTTTGGATGTGAGGACTCCATATTTGATAAACTGGGTCAGGTCTTTCGAGCCACCTTCTCTTGGCCAGTGGGCTACTGCTTTCTGGACTTCACGAAAGAGACAAAGCCTCTGTATACTCTCTACAGGTTTTCAGGCCATTAGATTTCGAGGATCCTGGGAAGAACGCCATATAGGCCGATACCCCTTATTGGACACCAAGAGATAGCCGTGCCGAAAACATCGACTGACTATATCTCATCACTCCCCAGAAACCGCACTCCTATCGCGGAGCTCAACAGTACTTTGATCGCCACTTACTTCAAATCGTGTCGGGTATCCACGAATAGCTGGAGACATACGCCACTAGATTATCTCGGAACACCGATCCTAGGATTGGTTTGCGAGACCTCGATCTCGCGATCTATCTGGATTCCATCAAGATCCCATAATTGCACAAAGTTCTTGCCTTCTCCAGCTATACTGAGTGGCGTCCATCCGCGCTCCCTTGGAATTCCTGCAGAGACTTTAATGTTGTAAGCGTGAAGAGAATGCGATGAGTCAGCTCCGCCCGTGTCAGCACCATTCGATGCTAAGTGGCCGCCTGGTCGTGCAGACGAAGGGGCCTTGGAGGGCCAAACCCGGGCTCTGAAGCCTTTCGATGATCCTGAGCCATATGTATAACTCTTGGCCCGGGACTGAGACCTGTACTCGCGTAAATCACGAAGCGTCCTAGTTGCGAGGGGCCGAAGCGAGGGTATTGAAGCGACGATAACCCAGAGGTTGAGCTCAACGATAGCCCACAATGCTGGAGGAGTTTCGTTGTCTTTGCATGGACAGAGTCAGCTGTATCGTCTATAGAGGGATGGGGAAGAAGGTCCGTACAGGTTGGATCGAAGCCAGGCTTGCGTTGAGCGAGAACAAGTTGCCATAGCCGCACAGCCGAGACCACCGTGACGCTGGAGAATGGCTCAGCGAGATTGCTCCTAGATTCTCGAGGATACGCACACTAGGCCCAGAAGAAAAGTACTACTTATAGAGATGCGCTGTGACAGAGATTGCTGAAGCTGGGCGATGAAGTACACCGGCATAAGCAGGACCACCAAGTCCAACGAATAGTTGCTACTAGCTGCCAGGGAGCTCTCTCTCACGAGACATCGAACACAAACAAGACTTGGGACAGCGAGACTTTGATGTCATGCGTTGTTGCCACGCAACACCGTAGCCATGCCATCTTATACTCAAAGCCACGTGATCAGAGGATAAGAACGAGTGTTGCATGAAGACCACACGCAAAAGCTACACGATTCGCCAACTTGTATTTCTACATCAATGGATGGGTCCAGCTGGGCAAGATTTCTCTATTTTGGTCCAGTTCAGATGCCGCTATGAAGTAGCCTAATGTACCACTGACCGGTCATGAAAGATAGAAAGACGTCCTTGTGATCACGAAATGACTTGACTAGGATGGCCAAGATACCTTGTGGTAATAGCAACCCTTGCCGAATATGAGGATTGATTGAGGTGCGATGATGGTCAACGATCATTGTTCCTAAATTTCGTGTAAGAAGATCCAGTCTTCCAACAAATCTATATGTATGCATCCCTTCCCAGAATAGCCTATCAAAATTGTGCCTCCCATCAAATAACTTACAATCTATAGCGTGACCGCTTCCGAGAATGGACTCCTCAACTGGTTCCGTCAGAAGACTTCCCACCTCCCCACGTACAAACAAATGAACAATCCATTTGGCGATCCTATATCTTCTTGTCAGCCAGCGAAAGAAATATTCTCCTTCACAATCACGTACCGGGTACTGAGACGGGTTTTCAGTCCCATCCCACCCGCCAACACTACAGCTGGGAATCGCTCCTGAAACAAAATCCCCATCACTGGGCCACGCTTGTTGACCGAGATAGAACTGGATATAGTCGTGTTCTTTCTCGGGTACGCAGGTGAGTATCTCTTCGAGCTTGCTCTGGAACTCGAGCGGATCGCTGGCAATGTACCCGTCCGCGCCTCCAAGGGGCTGTGTATAGCCAATTTGATTGCCACCGTTGTCGGTCATCAGGACCTCGAGATCGTACTTTCCATCGCCGTCTCTGCTCCACTGATGCACGTGGATGTGGCAAGTGCCTTGTGCGCAAGGCGCAATTGGAGTCGCCGTTGCTGGCGATGCTTGTGTCTTGGGCGTGACGGTCGTAGCTGCTTGCGTTGTTGACTGAACTGTTGTCGCAGCTTGTGTTGTTGATTGAATGCTAGCAGCGCCTCCTTTCTTAGGGTTGTCTGCCTCAGTGACACGATTCCAGATTGCCGGCACATCAGGTATCCTGTTCCAAGATGCCTTAGTCTTGAGAAACTTCTTAGCTTCTGTTGGAAGGTTTTTGTTGGTTATTACAAAAGGTATAGTATCGTAAGCGAGGAAGTTTGCCAGTACACCTGCGACCATGGGTGCTGCCAACATGTCAGTCAACCCTCGCTGAGTCCGACTCGCTGATGTCCAGCAGGAGAGCTGGATACCCATGCGATTGCGCCACCAAAGGCAAGGTAATTGCCATGGAGCGCTTTCGGTATGGCATGGAATCTCGAAGGATCGGGGCTTGAACCTACCATAAGAGGTACCACTTCTACTATATGGATCGTCGTTGTCTCTATACTGGCATCTAACGTTCACTCCCGGGGCTGACATAGTAAGATGATCGCCGCCTTGGGAGAAACCGGCTGTTTGGCCGGTATTGTCCGTGGCGCCAACTACAATCAGAGGAAAGTCCGGCCCCTCGAATATAGCCGGGGCAAGGTCGATCTTCGTTCTTTTGTTGCCGTCTTTGTCCTCTTCCCTAGCATCGTTACCGGAAGAAAGCACAACCGCAATCTGGACAGATTGTTGGGGTCCACGGGATTGGTGGAGCCAATAGACATGGTAACAACGCTCTTTTGTTCGCGGCCTTGCGAATGGATGTCGTTCCATATGATTTCGAATACGTTCGCTTGTTCGATAAGATCTAAAGCACGCATCTTAACGACGACAAGCTTTGCGAATTTCGCAGTGCCGTATTTTTGGCCTACTGCCTTGGAGGCTGTAGCAGTGCTGTGGGAATATAGACCCATCGAAAAATCGTTTCCTTTTCCACCATCTGAGCCATCCTGTGTTCATGAGAAGCCGAAGTTAGCATGGTATCGGTTTTAGTAGGTCCTACTGCGTGGAACAGCTTTGCCTAGGCCTTGCCGCCGTCAGAAGGCCAGGACTTTATGGGGATTGTCCAATCTCCATGCCTGGCCGGCTAATCCGAGAACAACGTACCTCGTCTGACGATTGGCCTGCTTCTATTGATAATGGAGTTTGCAAAACTTCCACGTTGGGAAACTCCTACTCCTTATAAGCTATCGTACACAACCTTCAATCTGAGTCTGCGAGCTTACGTTACGCCATTTCCTTTCAATACCCTGTCGTATAATCAGTTAGCGCTCTCTGGACATGCTCCGCTCTTTGTACTTACAAGCTCAACGTGATAGATGAAGCTGTCTTTTGCGCCCTTTTTAGCGTATACGTAATTCTCTAAGTCATTTAAATTCGGAACGGTACTGTACAGAGAAAGTTTCAATCTGCTCTGATCAAAAAATGTCTGAGCAGAAATTACCTTGGCTGGCTAAGAAAAACGAGGTCTGAAAACGCTTTGGATTGAGTAGTGTACTCGATGGCTCTTTTGACTTTGTTAGGTAGTGCGTGGGGTGGGTGAGGAGCGTCTGTTGGTAGCGGCAAAGAGGCGAAAGCCTTTTCAGAAATGTAGTTCTCTTCTGCCCCGTCAATACCCTCATCTTTCTTGATCTCTTGGAGTTGTGTATCAGTAACATTCACAACCCAAAAGCGGAGTGCGTTATGGTTCGACTTTTCCCTAAACGAGAAAATCTTGGCTAGCTGGGTAATTTTTTGGATGTTCGATTCCGTTTTTGCCAGAGCTTCTTCGTTAGTTCCATTTACAGGAAAAAATGCATATTCTGTCTTTCCATCCTGGCTCACAGCCATAAGCGCAGTAGGCGCTGAACCTTCAAGTCCACTGACCGTTTGGCTCGGGCTAGATAATGTGCCGTCAGCGACCGCTCCCGCAGCGGCATATAAGGCAATGGCTGACGAAATAAGGCTTGATAAACGCATAATTGTTGAAGTTTATAGACTTTTCGGGTATTGAAAGCTGTACGATAATGACTGAAAAACCATCGACTTCCACAAACCTTTATACTTCTCAGTCAGCAGCTTGGAGTGTAGGCCTTATTGAATTTGTTGATCATGATGTCTGAAACATCTAACAAACGACCGCACAAAGAGCTGAAGCTCCAGGAGGATGAGGGAAGAGAAACCTTCGCCACATAAACTCCTGTCTAAGCCTGGCCCTGCTGTACAGCCATCATGAAGGCCTCACTTTGCTGCATGGACGCTCAACGTGACCTTCACCCAACATGTACACCTCACCAGCCAAGCCGGGCATTCTTAGGAAGTCTTTGCCAGCTTGGCAAAACATGTAAGATGTGGGCAACGCAGCTGGAGCCAGGCTTCGTAGTTGACCTCGAGAAGAGCCAACGACTGTAAGAACGAGGAGGATCAAGGAATATCCAGGCGGCAACAGAAACGACCGGCACGTTCAGCACATAACAGAGATAACGTATAACGCGATCGAGCTTGCAAATTGAATGGGATTTGTGCATTGCTTGTTTCACCTTACCTGTTATCCTCGTCCACACCAACTGATGGGGAATGAGTGGGAGCTGGAGGGTTTTGCGGCTCTCCTTGCGCAGCTTCATGGGCCATTCTAGTACACGAAATTTCCGTAGAATGCTTCAAGTGGTGCCAAAAGGGCGGATTATCGGAGCCGGAACGTGCTTTGCTGCAGATCAACGTGTGTTGGAGAGGTAAGGTAAGGTAGCAGGGTATCAACGTCGAGTAAAGGCTGTCATAATTTGTCTTTGCTCCTCAGCATCTCATAGCCCAGCATCTCATAGCCGTGCTCCAGCGCTTGGCGCCAGGCAAGACGTCCTGGGCTCCTTCCCTCCTAGCATAGCGGCTGCCAACCAATACTCACTCTACCAAGCACATGACCAAGCAGCGCAATCCTTCGGTGACGTGCAAGGTGAGGCCGATTCCGAAGAGCCTATCGCCTGTTCCTAGTCACAAACGAGCCTTGCAGGGCGCAGGTGGCACAAATAGTTGGTCCAATAGCAAATATAAGTTCGCAGCTAGCTGTGACACGTCACACGTCTCGCATTTATCGACAATTCCACTGTTAGGGCTTGGCGGGCGTGTAGCGCCTGGTGCAGGGTGCTGATCACCCTCAAAGCGGCAGCCTCGGCCGCGCCTTGGTTGAGCCGAGTGCATTTTGCTGTCCAATAAACCTGCCAATCTAACGATTTCTAGTGTTTCAACAACATCCATGCATCGTTCTGTCGTCGTCTCTCACTCACGCTGCTGATGGTGCTCGGTCCGTTCCCGTTAAGCTCTTGAAGCCCGCGCATTCCCGTCAGCGACAGTAGGCATTTCTTTTGGCGTCACACAATCTGCGATTCCAACGGTTCCCAGAATCTCATTGAGCTCTTAGAAGCCTCTCACAACCTCTACAGGCCTGCAAATCAAGAGTACTGGATAGAGAAGCCTAAGGAAAAGCGACAGCCACGATGAGGTTGTACTATCACGACAACAAGCCCGTGACTTACCCCGTAGCCTTCCAATGCTCTGCCGTTACTAAAGCTCCAGATGCCAGGGCGATTGTCGCCTCCCTCACGACTCCGGTGAGGAGCTGCCACCCACCTACCTGTCTGCTCTTGGAGTACTCTACTACGCACTACCGCCTTCGACGCCGTCCTCAGCGGCCAAAGTGGAAGACATTGCCAAGACGCGCAACTACGCCAACCGTGACGAAATCACCGTTTCGCCCGACGCTATGGGCGCAGCCTACGACGAGAAGATCCGGCTGTTCTACGACGAACATATCCATGAAGACGAGGAGATCAGATACATCTTGAAGGGGACGGGATACTTCGACGTCAGAGACCAGGACGATAGATGGGTGAGGATTCGAGCCGAGCCGGGGGATTTGCTCATCTTGCCGGCGGGGATCTATCACCGGTTTACCGTTGACGAGGAGAATGTCCGTCTCCCTCTCCCGACTGATCTGGGTTCTGCGGTTCTGCTTGCTATCGGATGATGCTGATCTTCCCCAGTATATCAATGCCATGCGTCTCTTCCAGACCCAGCCCAAGTGGGCGGCTCTGAACCGCAACGAGGAAACGGAGTTGAACCAGTTTCGCAAGAACTACGTCCAGGCAAGGGCGCAGAGGTTTCAAGAGTAGGGCTATACCACCATAGCGCCCCAGATTCGTGGAAGCGGACTGGAGATTCTCAAGGAGGTCGTGGAAAACTGACGAGTTTCGGATGTCGAATATAGTTCTTCGAGCGTCGTCAACGCAACAACAAATCTGCCCTAAAGAATGTCAGTCTGTGGTCGCGCTCCTATGCATTACCTACACAAGCACCAATCATCTAGGAGTACTTCCAAGAGCAAATAGACAATTACGTACTTGGATTCGCGATTGATTTCTATCTAATTTAAGCTCTACTCTTAGCGTTTGGAGAGCGGCTCGTTGAGTTGTTCCCTGACCACATTTCTTGATCTATGTAGTCCATATTGCAAAGACAGTGCACAACAAGACGGCTATTAGCAATTTTACAACGATTCTCCCTGCTTGTTCTTATCTTAAAATTCATACCCTCGCCAAACCCTCGACACTGTAATTTTAAATTTGTTAACAAACAATTAACTACTATTCTAGAGACTTGACGCATTCTATATAGATTTCGATTACAAGATTTGAAGCAAAATTGATTAATTGTAGTCGATTGCAAATTGTATTATATTTAGATTAATATTAAACTATAACATACAATTAAAAGCGTAAATTTTTTAATATTGCAACAAATTGCTTATATCACTATTGAAGATCTTAGAATTATAGCATATGCAAGAGCAAAGTTTGTTCTACTAGTATTGAAATTGTGACAACTCTAACATGAAAACGGCAAAAGTCGATCGAGTTGATGTTGGGGTAGGGATCTAAAAATAAGGCCAAGCAGGGACAACTGTTGTGAAAGCGCTAATAGTGCGGGAGCCAATGAAATGCATAGCCTCAACGGGCTACCAAGCGGGTGAATAATTAGGCAGGCGGTCCCCCAAAATGCTAACGTCGCCTTTGACTCCGACAACCTCGCCGCTGTGATCGGTTGTCCCTGAACTGGCCACACAATCATGGGAAGCAGTCGACATCGCTCTTAAGCCAGCGATTTGGCCAAGCTAATCCATGTCATCATTGCAAGTTTTCCGGGTTGTTGCCTCCATTTTCAGGGCACGAGTGGAGCCAGGTCCAGGGCTGGAGCTTGGATACTCACCCCCACAATGACGAGGGGTGGACGCGACGTGCAGTCTACGGGAAAAGGGGAGGCCTCTGGAATTGACGACCATGAGCAGGGTAGTGATGAGTTTAAGGGACAGCAAGGCGAGCATGGAGCCTTCAGTGGGCGATCGGAGAGCCACACGTTTGCCGGTTTCCTGTTCGATCTGGACGGTACCATCATCAACACCACCGATGCCGTGACCAGGCATTGGAACAAGTCAGTGCTTGCTCTCTCTCTTGTGGGAACATCAACGTCTTCTCACTCGACCGTGAACACTGATTCAGTGGCATAGAATTGGTGCTGAGCTCGGTATGGATCCCAAGGTCATCATGGACAGCGCGCGGGGTCGCCGCTCTATCGATACAATCAAGCTCTATGACCCTTCGAAAGCTAACTGGGAGTGTGAGTATAGAGTCAAGGAAAATTTCCGGGGTTTACATTGACAGTGGACAGACGTGCGTCAGATCGAAAGCCTGATCCCGAAGGAGTACGGTTCCTCGGCGAGCGAAACCCCCGGTGCTCGGCGCCTGTTGCAATCCCTATCCGATGCGGGCGCACCCTGGGCTCTGGTCACTTCCTGTACTCGTGCACTGCTGCAGGCCTGGCTGGAGCGGATGGCACTGCCTGCTCCTCCCGTTGCGGTAGCGGCGGAGGACGTGTCTGCGGGTAAGCCACATCCGGCTTGCTACAAGCTTGGGCGGCAGCGTATTGGGGTGGGAGAGCGAGCACGGGTGCTGGTAGTCGAGGATTCGCCTTCGGGCGTGGCGGCGGGCAAAGCCGCGGGCTGAGTGGTCCTTGGTCTTGCGACTACGCATCGTGTGGAGCAATTGAGGATTGCAGGGGCAGACTGCATAGTGAAGGACTTGAACTCCGTTCAGCTCGTTGATAGGAAACAAGGTGAGTACACAATCTGCCTGGGTAATAAGTGGGTAGAAGATCATTGACTCAGACTGAGAAGCATTAACATTTCATACTTGGTGAAATGTTATTGTCAGCCAGAAAAGTAAGAGAAAGATTTACAGTATGTAGTCAATAAGTTGTATGAATCGAACGTCGAGCAAACCCGTAACTGCATTGATCTTGCATATCTTTGACTGAGAACGAGAGCCACGAGACCTGTCGAGGCCCAAGGACTGACAAGGCCAATCGATTTCAAAAAGTATCTAATGCGACAGAGGAGTCGCCTGCTCATCTGCTTCAGCGAAAAAAAAGGACATAAGATCCCAGGATAAGAGAACCCAAATTAAGGGAAGCAAAAGGGAGGAAAGGAAAAGTAATGCAGATATTCCATGTATGCTCAAGCGCACTCCGTCCACCGCGCATTTCAAATCCTCACATCCATCGCCTTCAAATGCTTGCTGTTCTGTCCTATCTCCCATGTGTAGAAGCCGTGGAAGGCGGACGGTTGAGTCGCTCCCACCGTCACCACCATAGCCGCATCATACCGATATCCAGCATCTTGCCCAGACATAGGTTTGCGCACGCAACACGTTGAGGAAGGTTTAGAGTAGCGGGCTGAGTGCAGATGCATAATAACACGCACTTCTCCGAATAATAAAGACTGCTCTATGTGATCCTTGCAAGCCCTGCCCCAGTCGACAGTACGTGGAGAAGCTGGGGACGGCTCTGGCAGGCAACTTGAACGCCGTGCGCGGGGCGAATGCGGTGGGATGGAACGCCAGATCGAACTCCATTCATGGTGATGAGAGGAATTCGATCCGTCCGTCCTATTAGACAATGCATGCGGGTGTGCTCTGTATGACATCGAAGTTGGTTTTGATCAGTTCTGATCGGGCTCCGAGATATGCAATTGATGAACTGAACGGCACGGAAGAGCAGTAAGAAGCACGCATTGACCTCTGATAAGGGAAGAATAACTCAGGAATGGACATCATTACTATAGTCATGCCAGAGAGGACGCCAGCAGCGAAGAGCTCTCCCAAGCATGTCGGAAAGTGCCATGCGGAAAAAGGTCTGCATCGCGTGGTTGTCCATGGTTGAGCGAAGCTTACTTACCGAAGGGTGCAACTGTGTTTAGAGGTCGATATTGCTTATGTTCCACGATGTGCTCGTCAATTCCATCCTTCGGCTTCACGTGAACGAAAGACAATTCAAAGAAGATATGCTATCTTGCATGCCAGAATCTAGTGTCTCAACGCTTTATTTCGAGAATGGAACTGACATGGACTATTATGATTGATAGGGGAGCGCAAAGCGAACAAAGTCGATTCTTCCTAACGAGACATATGATAAATACATCGAGAATTCAAGTTCAGTAGACATATTAGGCAGCTGAGAACCGGAGCAAGCATATGCAGAGAAGTCTCTAGAACGGGAAACCGTACGCTGTCCTCTCTCATCTATCACTCGCCTTCTCCAACTCAGCCACTTTTGCACCGTCTGAATCCGAGCCAGCAGGTGCGTCAATCTTCGCATCCTGGCTCGCAGCAGATCCCTTTTCAGAGAAAGGCGCAAGCATCGACTCGAGCGCATTCATGGTATTCTCCAGCGCCTCTAGCTCCGAACTCCGCTGTTTGACGAGGTCTTCATTGCGCTGCTTGATCTCCCTGGCGTACTTTCCAATGGCTTTATTACTCAGATCCTCGAAATCATCGTTGAGTTTGTTGATTGAGCTGGTTAGCAACGATTGCTGAATATTGTGCTCGTTGGACTCATGCTTCAGGCGGTTCGACATCTCACGAGGTTTCTGCGCTTCGCTTGCTAGAGAGGTTCGCAATTGATCATAGAGCGCAAGTTGTGACTCTTGTGTCGCTAGCTGTCCGCGGAGTTCAGCGTCAGCGGATGACGAAGATGCTTCTTTGAGTGCTTGAAGTTCCTGCTCGCAGGTGGCGAGTCTTTGGATTAGATTCGCATTCTCATGAGTTGCAACATCACGCTCCTCCTTCATGGTAGCGAAGTCTTTAGCAATTACAGCTTTTTCCACCTTGATCTTCATCGCGTACTCCTGGCCTGCTTCGATAAGCTTCAGCTCTGCATCGTTCGCACGACGGGTCGCTCGCTTTTGAGCCGCTTCAAAGGCTTCACGCCGAGATGTCCGCTCGACTTCGTACATTGCAGCTAACTCCCTCGCCCGATCCTGAGCTCTAGCTAAATCGTCCATGCTAAAGACAATTTCCGGAAACATGATTGCAGGATACGGCATCTTGGGCAGCAGTGAAGGCGTGGGTTCTGGAGCTGACGGATTGAGAGCAGTGATCTCCGAGGGCTCTGTCGAGTACTTCGGTCGCTTGCTTTGACGGGAGGAGGATCTCGATTCACTTCCTGAGAGCTCGACGGCGCTGGATTTTCGCTTCGACGAATTGACCTCGACTTCTTTCGAAATCTGTAGCTGACTCTCTGCGACAGTCTCGAAGTCGGCAGACGGAAGGGTTGCGGAAGCTGGTAAGTTAGGAAACAGGGCGGCCTTGGACGATTTACGCCTTGATTTCGCTGGTTCCGTCGGATTACGGGCCAGCTTGGGTGGGCGGCGCTGAACACAAAGTCAGCTATTCTTATGGTCACGGGGCGAGAGTTTGGTGAGATATCCCGTACCTTGACAGATTTGACCCTGGCCTCTTCATCTGGGTGATGGCTGTCATCTTCTGCGGCGGCTTGGCTGATGTCTTCATAGTCCGTGTCATTGTCATCGTCGTAGATAGCTAAGTCCGTGGGGACGTCTTCATAGTCTCCAAAGATGTCTTCCTCATCCGTCAAAGGCATCTTGTTGATCGATGTCCACTTATGACCTCTGTTCTGAGCAGCTCTTGGCTTGCGCGTGCCGCGCTTTGCCGTGAGTTTGAATGCGACCGGCTGATCATGCGATTATTATAAGTTTACATGCAAGATGAGCGTTAACGAGAACGCCACTTACACCTTCATTCTTCTTCTTCTCCATCTGGTATTTGTAGTTCAGTGCTGAGTCAGAGAGAGACCCAACAATTCAAGGAGCATAGAGTACACACTGAATATTGTTGCTGCATTGCATGTCGTGACCGCGTCGGATAGTCCTAAGATCAGGTGAGTGTTTTCATCGGTGGATACATCAGATATAAAGCGTACAGGACATATTGTCTCCCAATCTTCGCCATTCTGGCGTCGCTTGTAAAGATCCTCCCGCTCTTGCAATGTCCATGTATTGGACTTGCCAGTGCCAATGCCGCCGCTGCCTAGAAGGCTTCCGCGAGGCGCACGCTTCTTCCTGGGAGTCTTGTGGACTTTGGTGGGGGAGGCGGTCTTGGGTATTGTGGCCTTCTGAGAGTGATGAGAAAAACGATGACTTGGTCGGCGGACAGCACGGGTGCTAACCATCATGAGAGAAACGAAATGACAGTTGTGGAATGAAAAGATTGAACAGGCACCGTATAGACGACTTCAGTAAAATGGCGGGGTCAAGATGAAAGAACGTCGAAAGAAGAATTAGGAATTGACTGCTGAAATGGCCCGTGGTCCAAGCGATTTGTCGGTAGGTTCATAGGTTGCCAAGTCGCCGTAAAATCTATGAGGGGAGGATTCTCCAAGGTGTTGGTGAGGACACAGGCTTCGGAAAAAAGGAAGTAGAGTATCTGGTCAAAATCTACAGAATGAAGGAGGGAGAGATCTAGATAGAGAGATGCAGCGGTTTGAAAGGTCACATAGAGTAGGAAATTGAATTCATCGACCGAATTTTAGCCTTCACCTTCACGCGCGAATCATTTATTTGCCCAGCCACCTCGGCTTCTGCATGCTACTTTTATGCAGCACTCCGCGTATCGAGCTTGATAACGATCGGAATCATTTGGTACACGCTGAATTCGCGACACCACTTTGGAAGATGTAGGTGTGTTACTTCGCTCTGTTGAAAATCGTGTTTTGATGACGTGTTGCCATTCATGAGACCAGCCTGACTATCTCGGTCTGAAAATCATAGAACCCCTATCACTCACCTACGATCCTAATAGCTGATGGTACTTCGCCTGCCGCGGAGGCTCGATAGCGTCATACCAGCCTTTGGCAACTCCCACGGGCACCTCCTCCTTACCAGCATTCAAACCTTCGTACGCCTCGTCCGTGAATGCGTCTAATGGCATGCCTATTGATTGCCCGTTTTGGATATCTGGCTGATGCTTTGAATCGTGAAGTTCGGCTGGAAGAAGTCAGCAAGGGCTGATTCCTGCATAGAATTTACCTTCATACTTTGTACTGCTGGCGGAAATAGCTCGATGACTTTCACCTTCAATCCCCTCAACTGCTCACGCAGTACTAGGATCCAATGATGCAACGCCGCCTTCGAAGCGCAGTAGTTGCCACATCTTGCCATGGGTACCAATGCAAGCCCAGAGGTTGTGCTGTAGATCCCGTATCAGCCATCGCTCGTGACCGCTCGGGCCAATCTTTTCACATACAATATAAGCCCGGACTCTGAGTCCTTCGACTGGAGGAATGGTAGAAAGGCCTTGGTAAGGGCGAGATAAGCGAGGTAATTGGTGTTGAACTCCGTCTGGATGGAGTCTAGGTCCACGGACTCAGGCTTGGAGAAGTCCAGCCCTCGCTGAATACCAGAGTTCATGAAGACGCAGTCGAGCTCGGTATGAGTTTTGGTGATACTACGCGTTGTCAGTACCACATACTGGAAGCTGTAGGGCTGGAACAGACTTGGTGACGAAGGCTGGGATCCTGTCCAATTCGGTGATATCGAAAGGTACGGCGCTGGCCTTATCCTTGCCATGCTTGTGAACGAAGGCTTCAAGTCTCTCCTTTCTACGGCCGCAGACGATCACCGACGTGCCTTCTTGGATTAAGCGCGATGCCAATGCTTCTCCAATGCCGCTGGTAGCCCCAATGACAAGGACTTTCTTGTAGATGAACGGCATGATGGTACTGATCTAGCAATTGATGCCGCGTGATGGCACGCAGGCTAAGGTGGATCGGAGGGATGGACAGATGGTTGTTGTAATTTTACGACTGTGTAAGGTGATCTAGAGGCGAACAAATGGGAATCTGGGAGCTTAAGGTAGTCATGATCGAAGTGAAGATAGGCCATCACAACAGTGATCTCCCGGAGGAGAAAGCGCCCCACATAACTCGGGTCCACCCCGAGCTACCTTCGAAGGCTTGGCCCGGTTTCCTCAAGTACCGACTACTTTAGATGTTGGCACTTGAAGAAAGCTATTTCGGATTTCTCGTAGAGGTTGGAACAATATTCTAGAAATAAGACTGGCTGCTGGTTCAAGGAATAAGGTAGCCGACGTGCATTGTGCACACGTAGCAGGAAACAATCATGGGGTATCAAGGATCGTTAGTCCCATGTCTAGAGCTTCCCTGAAGAATCTCGCTGTGACCTTGAGTAGTTGTGCTACTGTATCCGTGGCCAAACGTGTAGTATTGCTCTATGTTTTGCCAACCCAAAAGTCTTCTTTTCGCATATCTGCCGCTCTATGCGACTCGCCTCCTCATACACAACTTATATTCGGAGTCACAGCAGGGATAAGAGTAAAGGTAGAAAATGACAACCTCAAGGAAGCCCACGCTCGATCTCTATGGTCCGCAACTCCAGTCCAGTAAGACCACGGCAATGCAACATGCTGTAACGACTTTTCTGCCTAGAATATGCTGTTGACTAAGTTGCCTCCGATAGTGGCGCCTGCACCGAATACAGCTGTCATTTGTCAGGATCAGTTTTGTCCCATATAACAGAGAAAGGGGTCTACTCACCGGCATTCCCAAGCTTCTTTCCAAATTTCTTCCCGTTCTCATTCAACTTGCTGTTCTGCCCTCCCGCAGAGGGTCCACTGCCACCACTTTGACTGACATCCAAGGGCATATTACCATAATTCGATGGCGTTGGAGGCGGCGGTGGCTGCAGCAGCCCAGATGCCCTCTTCTCATCTAAAATGTTCACGTAGCTCCGCGGGAAAATGCCCGCTAAACCTGTCCGCTCGTTTCGGCCCTTGGCCCAATCTGCGTTCATAAATTCGGTGATGGCGATTCGGTCGTTTGGCTGAATAGCAAGATCGCCAGCATCGGAAGGTTGATATTCGTAAAGAGCAGAGGCACTTGCTATCGACGCCGCAGCGGATGGAGCGCCATATGCTGGGGGTGGGGCAGGTGATGGAGAGGGCTGGTAGAAGTTGTTTTGCTTCTCGTTGAGGGATGTGTTGGCGAACATATTGGTTGGCGGGGGAGAGCTAATGCCATTCTGTGCTGGGGTAGGTGTGGAATCGTGGAGCGGAGCGTGTAGGCTGGTCTGGGAGGGAAGTTGCGAGAGGAAGGAGGAGAGCTGTAGAGGGGTAATGACCGAGGAGTCGGCGAGAAACTCGAGTTCCTAGAGCCTCGTTAGCAGAGATCTAAACCAGACTGTGTACGCTGTGTAACCGTTCGTATGGTTCGGAGCGACCTGTTGGTAATTGCCGTCGTTTGCTCTTCCATGTTGAGCATCTTTCCCGAATGTGGTCTATGAACAGTTCAAGAAGCTAGACATATGGGCAAGAGCTTTACGTTTAGTTTGGATAAGTTGTAAAATCGTAAGTGAACTTCGATATTGCTTCTGGTCAAGGCGAAATAATAAAGTAGATGCGCTGCACAGCCTTCGCGTCGTAATCCTCTTGGGCAGCCGGCCCGAAGCCGCCGAGCCTGCAAAAGGAGGCCTCCCCCTAACTTCCACGAGTACGCATTTGGTATCGATATAAACTGATGGTTTAGTAAGAAATATGGCCCGGTTATGGCAGGGAAGCCGATATTAACTTGCCTATGTTCATTTGTAAGAATCAGCATCCTGTCACGGTGAAACGCATGCGTGTGTACTGCCTCATAACCGTAGTCGCCTTGATCGAAGCCCTCGATGCATTTCAACCCTCGGCTTCGAAGGCCACACCCTGCTCAGAGATACTATACTTCAGACCTCCTTGTTTCCCCAATGCTCTAACCGCGATCTTGACCCCCTCTTTCCATCCCTCACTATCCCACCAATTCACCCACCCGAAAAATCCGCTCCTATCCACTGCCTCCTGCCTTTGCTCTTTCTCAGCCAGCACTTCCTCGACACTCATGCCCGGGCCAAACTTCTTAACAGATTGACGCTGTAGAACAATATTCACTGTGCGGAAGTTGGTCCATATGCCGGGTAAGTGCGGACGAAGACTCGATCCATCGCTATTATAAACGGGATTGGCTAAAGCCCAGTCCGTAGCGATGATGGGACAATCAAATGATATGTGAGCCTCTCGCAGGGTACTGACGAGTGAGCGGTAGCGCGAGAGGAAGAGGCTGTTTTTTGGGTCCAGAACCGGAATGTCAGGTTCCTCAAGCGCCGCATCTTTCTGCACTTCGACATCCTGACGGTCTTGCCAGAAGAATGCGCTTAGGTTGTGTATGACAATGGCGCCAAGTGGGCGATTGACCGAATAGCGGGAGGTGGTGTCGGAGAGAAAGTAGTCTGAAAGGGCTGCGAAGGTGATAATGAAAGATTCGTGAGACTGCGGGCGAAAGATGTGTAGATGTTGTAGACTCTCGTGTACGAGAGTTTCACAGACGTGGAGGTTGCTGTCAGCGGCCGAGAAAGCCTCGCCGATCCGGGCTTCCAATATTGTCCCCAATCTTAGGACGGAATAATTGGTAGATAGGTCGAAGAGAGCTACGGCTGCCTCCTTACCCCCAAGAGAAGTGCCGTTGTAAGCTCTCGGGAGAATTGCGGCTGCGATGATGTGATGGAGTAATTGAGTCCTGCCTGAGCTTGGTGTTGCGCCAGTGAGCTCCACTACAGGGGCCCTGTTGTCGGCGAATGCGCTCTGCTGACGCAACGTTGGTTGAGCTGCTGGTGACCTATGGTTCCCCAGTTGAGCCTGCTGATGTTGTGGGTTTGGCCCGTGGGAGAAGATATCGATGATTCTGTCAAGAGATGCAACACCAATGTGGTATCGATCCGGAAGCGCATTAAGAGCACGAAATGAATGTAGCAGCTAGAAGCCTTAGTCATATGCCGCTATTATATGTGTAGGGTGTCGAGAAAGAGAGGGCCAACCTCATTCAAGCTCTCCTCTTTCACCTCCGCCAGAAGATCACAGCCTAGGATCTCTGCACTCATACCGTCCTTAGGCTTCTCGGCATAAGACGTCGGACACAACGAAACTTCCTCTGCCACGCCCTTCCACCATCAAACCCTCCATATCCGCGTGCCTGAGTTGAGGAAAGTCCCAGATGGCGCCGCCGACGGAAGCCTTCCCAGCGGCCGAGCTTCCGTATCGTGTTCAGATTACCATTCAAGGCAAGAGACGAAAGGGCGGTGACATCGATCTCAAGAAGTGCGAGCTGTTGGAGATGGTGCAGTATTCGTGTCTCGTAGCAGGCGAGCAGACTGGGCGGTCAAGGCAGCCTGTGCGATGCTACCCCATTGTCAGGCTTTTCAGGAAGTAAGGCGGCCTTTAGCTGGCTCCCGGAAGTGCTGTCGGCAGGACTAATAGGAGGTGTAGGTGCAGGGACAATGTCATGGTTGAGACTACTGCTTGGGAAGCGGAAGGGAAGACAGAGGCGGAGTAGAAGGCGGTTTCCGAATATCAAGACTACACAAGGCGAAGATCTCAAAAAGCCTTTGTCAAACTGTGCATTCAATGATAAAAGTGCGCACAGGTCGGATAATGCTATTGATTCGTTACGTGAAGAGACATAAATCCAAAGTGATTCGACTTCCCCTGGGTATCATATTCGCTATTCCAAACTCCCTGCAGTGCATATTGCCAATGATAACACGACTTGTGCCCCTAAAATTACACATTAATTCGTTTGAGTGAGCCTTGATGCCGGAGATACACCAGGCTTTCTCCAGTATCTCCTCTCTGCATTTACAGGAGGTCCGTAGCGTCCTGCTGGCCGTACTATTCCCTGCTGATCGAGGTTACCGTCGATATCCATATGCGTATCGTCGCAGCTTGTGCTGGTTGCTGCAGCAGGGGTTGAGTCTTCCATCGCTTCTTTCCAGACTTCAGCCCTGATCGCGCGCATACTCTTCGAATTCAACGTTGTATGGGTGTCCGCATTCGCCGCATGATCTGTTCTGGCACTGACCAATTTTCGCAGCGCAGCCTCTCCCAGTCGTCCTTCCTCGATCGCCCGCTCGCGCATCTTTTTCTGATTATTCTCTCGCACCGGAACGTTGGGCGTGGCTTTGTAGGTGTGTTCACTTGGGAAAGATGGGAAGCTTTTCGGAATGTACGTGCTCTTCCTAGTCTTCGGTCCGTCATTCAAGGCGAAATCGAGCACGGGCAGTCGCTGGTATTGCAGCGCTGGCGCCGCGTCGTCGAGCGGGAGCAAAGGTTGCGATTTTGAAGGCGGAATCGGTGGGTCGAGATGTGGTAGCAGTGATCTGAGCGAGAGTTGATGGAGATGCAAGGATTGAAGGAAGTCCTGAGGTATTGCTTGCGTTCGCCGACAAGCCAGCATAGCCTGTCGGACATTGGCCAGCAAGTGAAGCATGTCTTTCCCCGTCAGCATCAAGCTTGAATCGCGATGAGGGTAATTGCCGTACACTCTTCGGTTTCTGCGCGGAAAGACTCAATAGCCACTGGGTCCGCGCCTTGAAACCCCACAGCCTCTAAGGCTAAAGCAATTGAGCGTGTGAGCAAGGTTTGGGCCGACTTTTCGTCCTGTGCAGGGAGCTGACGCCTGATCGTTTCATCTGGGCGCCAGGTGAGCTTATGATGACGGCCGTGACGGATGTATTGCTTCTTGGTCGGTGGAAGGTCGAAATCGGCGGTAGTGGAGTTGCGCTTCTGAGAGCGCACATTATCGACAGTCATGGGCGTCATCGAGGGACCAAATACGAAGTCTGAAAGGGGTATTTCTAGATCGTAGAGCCATTGCATAGCATACTCAACCGTCTTCGCCGTGTAGAGTTGTGATAGTCGAGGCGTGATGATGGTTCATACCGGTCCCTCGGCTTTTCGGAACAAGAAGCCGGGCCGACTTGCTTGTGATTGGTAGCAATTTTCGGATGACTCTGAGGACAAGAGATATTCCTTCACTCAATTCCAAGAATTGTTAATTCTCTACCAAATTACAGCACCGCAATTCTGGTAGTGATTTCCACTCGCGGAAGGACATTTCTCATCTCTCACCTGCATCCTCACGCAACGGGCTAGAAATTGCAATCATGGCGGACGCGGTAAGTTAGAATCACTGGTGGCAGCAAACCTGAGAACCATCGGCTGCATTTCGCGCAAAGCCTTTTGACATATGCTGATTTGCTGTTGTATTGTACAGACGTCAGAGAAACAGCATCGCAAATCTGTCGCTTTCAGCAACGGCACGACAGAAATCCATCAAGATGGCAAAGTGACAGAAGTCAATGGCACGTCTGACAAGACGTCTGCAGAGAGCCACACTGCGTGTGAGGAACATAATCGAGAAGCTGGTGTCAATATCATACTGACTTCCCCAAGCACCGCCAGCAGCCACCCCATCCAATGATCAAGGGGTAGACGAGGTGACGGACATGTTCAAGGGCTTGGCTAAAAAGAAGAAGTCGAAGAAGCCAAAGGATGAGGAGGGCCAGGGCGGTGGTGATGAGGCGCCTCCGGCCGCAGATGGAGAGTTCGACCCCACGGCGCTCAAGAAGAAAAAGAAGAAGAAAGTTGCAAAGGCCGCAGATACTGAAGACTTTGAAAAGAAGCTGGCTGAGGCACGGGTCAACGAGGATGGCGAGGCAGAAGCGACTACGACTGAGGGAGCTCCTGCTGAGGAGGGCGATCTTGATTCGGGGACCGGCATCTGGTCACACGGCGCCACGCAACCGATCAGCTACTCGCTACTCCTGTCTCGATTCTTCACCCTTCTGCACAACTCGCACCCAGACCTAATGTCGGGTGGCACAAAGAGTTACAAAATCCCACCGCCCCAGTGCCTACGAGAAGGAAACAAGAAAACCATCTTCGCCAATATTGCCGACATCTGCAAGCGGATGAAGCGTACAGACGAGCATGTTACTCAGTTCTTGTTCGCTGAGTTGGGTACTAGCGGAAGCGTGGATGGTTCAAGGCGTCTGGTCATCAAAGGTCGATTCCAGCAGAAACAGATCGAAAACGTGCTGCGTAGATACATTGGTAAATACATCGCTATCGCTTTCTGTCGTCGTTGACTGATGAAGTATAGTCGAGTATGTCGCATGCAAAACTTGCCGATCGCACGATACCGAGCTCAACAAGGGCGAGAACCGGCTGTACTTCGTGACCTGCAACTCCTGTGGTAGTCGACGAAGCGTAACAGCCATCAAGACAGGTTTCTCAGCACAAGTCGGCAAGCGCAAGAGGATGCAGACATAATCAATTCTACCTGCTGGTTTAACAACTCGCTGGCTGGCGGTATTTGTCCTTGAATTTGGTTAGTCCTTGCATGTGATGCAAGCTGTCTCCTAAAATTGGGGCGTGTCGATCGATAGCAACGAAATGCCCAAGAGTTAGCGACTGTGAGTATAGTCATATGAAATTTCGGGCTTGGTGTACTAGCTGTACGATCACAGTGTGAAGTGACATGGAGCTTCACCTTTGTAGCAGAGCGTGTTTTGTTCATCACGATGATCGTTTTATTGGTCTTGCTCATACCTGTCAGATACATGTGCGAGTCGTATTTCTACCAGTCATCCGAAAGACGCCCCGTCTATCATGCAAGGCTGTAGAGATCGCTGGCGGTGTTCACCATCAGAGATATGTGTAGTCAAGCTGCCTGGGAAGAAACCTTTCGAATTACTAAAAGACTTGAAACCCGGCGCCAGCATATGAAATCGACGACACGCCGATGGCAGGCACTATGCCTTGAGCATGATAGTCTCATAGATCAATGGGGACATCGACAGCGCCTTCTTCACACGTCTGAGGCATTCAGGATTGTCTCGTTGGCCCACTTCGCTTGTTGACAGGCCACTACCGCTGTGTTCAGCTAATTAGCTTTTCTGCACCGACCATTGCTAGATGATTTGGCAAAGCAAGGTAAGAAAGTGCATTTTTCGCACTGAATTTCCGATGCGGTTCGGCATGACCGCCGAGACGACTTGCCTTATCTTGCTGTCGCTTTCAACCTCGAAATTCCATCTGCTGTGCTTGATCAGCAATTCCCAATGACATGTGCAAAAGTCCACATTATGCAGACTTCTCGTCCCTTTTCGAGTGGCGTTTGGTCTACAGGTACCTATGGATTCTGTGAAATCACCACGCAGAACTCCAGCCAGCAACACGGCCTGATGCGCCTGGAATCAGAATCCGCAGACTTGCCATCTGGACCCCGCCATTCGCTCTTTGCAACCGGACCCACCGACCTGTGCCTTTTCGGCACGCCAACATCTCGTCATCATCCTCATGCACCGCCTTCTTCCGCCGCTATAGATGTTGGCCACTGCAAGGCATCGCTTTTGTTTTGGCCCATAGATACGATATAGGCTTAGCCGCAAGATTGCCCACATGTCCGTCCAGGCAGCCAAGTAAAAGATCGGACGGATCTCCTGCTATGGGGAACAATTCGCATCAGATCTCGGAGCAACAGCCCCCAGAGTGTCCGAAGCCGATGGCTTCAGCATCCTGTACGACGTCATGACTCCTGCATTGCTCCGAGGTAGAAGACCTCACTGCAGTACTTGATGCAATATATATTGTCCTGTAAACCTCCACCAACTCCTTATCATGTCCCTATTCATCAGATCCCGCATCCCACTTCAGACAATCCAATCCCAGCTTCTCAAATCCACTTCAAGAACATCTTTCTATTCCAGCATGGATCAATCTCACGCAACCGGCGACTCCGTTGTGCCAGGCAAGGCTCAGGAGAAGCTCCCCAAGGGCGTTGAGGACGGCGTTCCTGATGCCATCCACGACACCGGCTCGTCTAAAAGCCACGCCACTGGTGACAGTATGGTACCCAAGGGAATACAGAAGGCTGTGCCAGAGGGTCTCGAGAAGGCCTTGCCCGACTCGATCCATGATACGTCCAAAGGAGGTATCCACAGTGTAAGTTACGCTTTACTCACGTCCTTGAGGCAGATATGTTTGGCATATAACGGCTAACATCTTGAAGATGAAGAATTGAGATCATCCAATAGCGCGTTCGAGAAGGTGCGGCAGGGGTTCCACGGCTGGCAGCGCAGATGTAAGGTACTAGGGTAAAGATATAAGGATGGCATATCACCACTGGCTTGGCCAATAGACTACACGTTGTCAATACGGAATGTTGGACGCTCAAATTTTTTGCACTATTCTTCGTAGTTCCATCTCCGTCTTCATTCTTTGGTTAATATATTTCACGTTATTGCCCTTGATATTGCGATCATCCTTATCATAGTTGAAAATAAGTATTGCTTTTAGAGCGTGGTATAAACTATGTTGTTCCTCAACATCTTTCCATTATTACCAGATTTGGTTTCTCGTAAAGGAATATCATTTACTATTCCAACCGTTACTGTGTACCACCGATCTGTTGTATCCCCTCTCTTTTCTTCTATCTAGTCCTTTTGGATTTGAGATACCGCTCATACGACAATCGCATTTTGTCTCGGCCCACGCTTCAATTGATATATGTATTTATCATCACCATCACGGTACATTGAATTCGTTGTCCAAGGGCAACAAATCTGTTCATACTGACTATGACCACCTACCAACCTCATCTGGTATCACCCCAACCCTGTTACTCCGCCTTCCACCCATCCCGATTCCCCATCTAACTCAAGACAGATCTCTACCACTACCACGAAATTACTAAACCGCCCTGTACCCACTACCCTCTGCACCGCACCCTCCCCTCCTAATGTCGCAGCAACGTGTATATCCATCATCCTCTCCACAATCCCATCTCTGAACCCGGTTCCCATCACCAACAGCGTAACAAAATTACCTTACAAACATCTTCAGCATCCCGGTACTCTCAGTTTTTCCTATTATCCTGCCCCACTTCGACCCTTCCCTGTTCCCGCCCCCATAAATCCGTTGTTCTCGGCTACAACGCATCCCTCTCAAGGAACTTACCTTTTCCCTCTCAATCGCCACTCCCTTCCCACGCCACTCTCTTCCCCTCACATCCCCGAGCGAAATTACTAATCCAAGAGTCCGCATAATCCCCCGAACTCACGCTCCATGCGTCAGTGCTCCCCACGTCCGCCTCCTCCACCAGCGAGCCTACAACCAAACCATACGCGAGAGGTATCAAGCGGCGCCGTGAGGGTGAACATCTGGTGCTGGGATATGGCGCAGGGAGGAGACGGGGCTGGACGTGGTATGCTCGATTGGGGTATGTGTCGGTGCTTTGGGTATGGGACGTGGTGGGATGAAGGCTATCGAGGATGGAGATTTGTGGGGGGAAAATGGGGGGGGGTGGGGGGGATGGGATGGGTTTGAGGTTCGTGTTCTTGTGATGGGGTCAGGTTCTTTGGAAGGGAAGGGGAAGAGGTGGGAGTGGTGAAGTGGAGGGTGGAGGGGATTAGGTAATACTTGGGAAGGACTTGATGCTATGAGGAGGCTGAGGAGGCCCGGGTGGGAAGGAGGTGAAGAGAGGGGGATAATAGGGTGCTGTTATCTAGTTTGTGAAGGCGGTAGAGCGCGAATATCTTTTGCTGTTTATACATGCTATTCTGTGGTATCATTTGGAGACTAGCGTCTTGAAGCTCGACCTGGCAGAGCTGATACTGCCTTATCTTGAAACCTGGGATTTCAGCGGTGGTATTGCCCCTTTGCAAATCTGGCCCCCTTCGTTCGTGCGCTTCGCTTCCTCAGCACCACAGGATTGTTGTTGAACGCGCTGCCGGGCCCAAAGTCGGGCTTGCCGCCCAGCGACCCAAAGATATCACCAATATAGTTCGTAGCATTCACCCCTCTTGCGAAAGTCGAGTTCCATCCCTCCAAGATGCCTTCCACGACTTTAATCCCCGCCAGATAGATATTCTGGAGCGCGGGCTCGAAGCCCCCCTGGTCGGCATAGAAGAGGTTGACCGTGTCCGCCTCCCCAGGATACGGGCGATCGAAATCCGACGCCGTGCGCATGACGATGATGCGGCTGAAGTCGGTAAGATTGTTGACTGCGCCGCGCAGAAGCGCCTCGAGCGTGGCGTTGTCCTCTTGCGCAGTGGTGCAGTAGACGCCAGAACCGTTCGTGAACAGCCTCGTGGTGTTGGCGAAGGCCTCGCTGAGGAGCGTCCCGCTAAAGTAGACGTCCGAGGTGGCGACGTCGCAGCCGACGACGCTGGGGGCTTGGCTGCCGGCTGTGTAGGCGGATGCTTGGGCGTAATTGGCGCGGTAGGCGACTGCGGCGGCGGAGTCGTTCAGGTGGGCGGTGCGGGCGAAGCGGATGGCGAGCTGGCGGAGGGGTTCGTTGACTTCGAAGACTTCGGTGCCGTAGATGGATTGGGGGTACTCGGTTGGGAAGGTGCTTCCTTGGGGGACATATCTGTCCATTGTGTCAGCAAGGGAGATCGAGACAAGGAGGCTCGCTGCTTCTTTAAGAATCGCTGACCCGGTAGTGAAGTTCGCTGGGATCTCCCGTGCGTCAAACTCGTATTGTAAAGCGACTTGGACTGCATAGCGCGCGAAAGTGACCGAGCCGAGGGTTGCGACCTCGGGATTGATACCAGCAATGCCGGCAATCAAGAAGTAGGTGCTTGTAAAGTCAAAGAGCGGCGAGAAAGTGAGAGCGGTAATGCTTGAGGCGGCGTTGATTTCTAGATGGAATGGAGTCAGTCTCTGCACGGGCTGCTTCAAGCGACATTGGTGGCCGTACCGCTTTCGCCCGTTACGAGCTGGCATACCTCCTCGTTCGCGGTACAATGGACGTCTGGATAGAGAGGTGAAAGGCCGGGGACGGTGATGTTCTTAGCGAGGATGTTGAATTCGAGGATCCCGTACCAGACATCGCCCTCGGGAGGGAACTATCCATTACTCTTAGCTAGGAATCGCTAAAGTCGGGGCTGTCGAACTCACCATATCGATCAAGAAAACTTTGGGCTTGATACCACTGCTACCGTGCTTGCCGTTCTTCGACACAAAGCCAGTCACGGGGTTGACGAGGATATCCGAGAGCAATAGGCCGAAGGCGAGCCATTGGCCTTTTGTCGCGAAAGTAGGAAACATGTCGATGAAGTGACAGCAAAGGTTGAATGAGCCTACTCTCGCTCGTCCTCTGGGGCGAAAGGGGAGGCGAGAAGGTGTTTACTTAAAGTGTTTACTTCTACTTTACCTTAAATGATGCCATCCTGCATCCTGCATCCTACGCACATGGGTCCACCAGCAGATCGAGCATCCTGATTCGAGCGATAGGCGACTCATCCCACTATCTGTCGCGAGCATCAGCGTCGATACTCGATACCCTTTGAGTGACAACCGCAAGCCACCGGAACGTTTCCAGGTCAGCCATGACGGACTGGGCAGCTTATCTTATCTTCCGCCTGGTCCGGCTAGATATCGATGCCAAGCAATCAATGATTTGCCTGCACAAGGCTGCACAAACCGTGTGCCATGGGCATAAGTGTACTTCTGTTGTTTGCTAAACATCCTTTCAAGATGGGTGCTGAGCACAATAGCGTTGACGCATGATTCAGACGAATTGCCATCTGGAGGAGATATGAAACGAGGAAGGACTTGGAGGGTTCGAGAGGGGAATACCGAGGACATCAGACGCGGGCGACACTAATCCGAAGCGCAGTGCCTGCTCGGTCGTCATCGACGGGATGCACCATTCAGTACATGAATCCAGACATGACGCCTTAGCGATTGGTAACAGAGCATCTCCAGCACATCGTCAGCATGGAGATGTTTGACTGCCTCCGCAAACCCCAATGGAGATCGACATTTGCCCGGTCATTGTGTCATAGGCCGATAACCGGCACTTGAAAAGATCCGTGCCATTGCAGCTTCAAAAATTGTCAGGTCGTTTGATCGTTGTGCGTTACCACCAACACTTTGGTACGAAGAATGGTCAGCAGTCGCCTGGTGGCCGTCACCTCACGCTCCGGCTCCATCCCTTCAGCCAGCTTCCAGTCCCCAGCCACGAAGGAAACAGTCTCTCAAGACCAGCAGTCGAACAACCATAATCAGAATGACGTCGAAGAGTCCGAAGGCGATCGCATCGAACGTCTGGGTCGTGAAAGACCTCAGATATTCAAGTCGCTGTGGGCAGAAATAGGCTTCTGCTACTCCGTACTGGCTTCTCAAATCATGGCTGTGAGTGATCTCCAGCTACGGCAGAAAGCATTCGTGCAGATCCCTGAAGTCGGCTGCTAACCTTGCTTGCGTAGGAGTATTTCCTGAGCGGCTTCAATGTCATCCTCCCAATCCTAGTCAAGAAGCTCGACATCCCTGTGGCTTCCGAAGTGTGGCCTGCGAGCGCCCTGGCCCTCGTCACTGCATCCTTCCTCCTGCCATTCGGACGGCTCGCTGATATGTACGGGGGATATCCGGTATACCTCGGCGGGTTAGCCTGGTTTTGCATGTGTTCAGTGATCGCTGGATTCTCCCAGAACCAGTTGATGTTAGACTTTTGTCGAGCTCTGCAAGGGCTTGGGCCGGCTGCCTTCTTACCGTCGGGGGTAATGCTCTTAGGGAGTATATACCGCCCAGGGCCTCGCAAAAATCTGGTGTTCAGTTTGTATGGCGGCGCCGCTCCTCTGGGCTTCTTTCTTGGTGTGTTCTTCGCTGGCCTGACAGGACAATTTCTCAACTTCGGGTGGTATTTTTGGATTGGTGCCTTGCTAGTTCTCAGCACAGCAATCGCGGCCTTTTTCACAGTCCCGTCTGATATGCAGGAGCGAAGGGCCATGGGCGTCAAGATGGATTGGCTGGGCTCGGCATTGATCGTCTTGGGCTTGATACTAGTCGTGTTCGCCGTTACGGACAGTTCCCACGCTCCAGATGGATGGAGGACTCCTTACATCTATATTACGCTTATCGTAGGTGCGTTACTTCTGGCTGCGACTCTCTATGTTGAGGGCTGGGTCGCGTCTGCTCCACTGCTGCCGCCGAGCTTGTTCAAGGTTCCATACCTGAAGCCGTTGATGGTCTCATTATTCCTATCTTACGGTGTACTTGGGGTATTTCTTCTTTATGGCACGCTTTATATGCAGGATATTATGGGCGCCACACCTCTGCAAATCGCGGCATGGTATGTGCCGATGTGCCTGGGTGGCCTCTTATTGTCCATTATTGGTGGCCACGTCTTTCATCTCTTCTCAGGCACGGTCTTAATGCTTCTTGGTGGTCTTGGCTGGATCCTCACATCTCTACTTTTTGCCCTTGCGCCACTAGGAGCCAGCTACTGGTCCTATGTTTTTCCTGCGATGATCGGGGCTACCCTCGGTATTGACATTACCTTCAATGTTGCTGCTATATTCATCACGACCAACCTTCCGCAAAATCAGCAGGGTCTAGCTGGCAGCTTGATCAACAGCTTGCTATACCTAGGCATTGCTTTTGTCCTCTCTTTTGCCGACGTTACCCAGACGCAGACCGCCCATTTGGGTCTCAAAAGGAGTTATCAATCGGTGTTCTGGTACGAGCTTGCCGTACAAGCCGCGGCACTGGCGCTTATGCTTGCTTTCGTGCGGATACGAAAAGCCGAGAGCGATCTGACTGCCGACGAGAAGGCGGCCCAAGAGGTAGAAGGATGATGTCACAGCTGTAATTAGTTGGTGTGTTCTACGAGGTGAGACTAATGGCCTCAGACCAAAAACAAACTTTGTAAAGGATCATTTCTGCACATTGGATGAGACGAGCGTTATCCTGTGCGACGCTACTCGCACAGCTAGAAGTGAAGGCTAACAATCTCTTTGAGTCTTGAAAAAGCTTTTAAGATTAGTACTGTTAATTTCGGTATTTTTCCTAATCCTAATGCTTCCTTTTTGACGTATGACGTAATTTTGTCCTTAGCCTTGCGATTTCTACACCTTTGCAGGCTTGTGGCCTCGCAAACTTGAGAAGGAATCTCACATCCAGGCCACCTCGCAGCATTCACAGCCCTAGAAAGTCGCGAATATATCCAGCCAGAAGCACCCACCAAGACGCACGATGAATCAAGGTTTGCCTTTCCATATGTTAAGCCCCTAAATAACCCTAGGGTCTCTGTTGTACATGCGTCAAGTATGACGCAATATACAATTCCGTTTTCCAGACTAAACATCAACTGTATGGGGAAGGGATGCGGACAAGGAAAGCCTTTCACGACGGAACTCGATAGCAAGGAAATTTCCATGTTGAGACTTCCCTGACTCAATCCAGACCACCCGCCGCTCGTCATACTTGAGCATTCGCCTACAACCAAGAACAATCCACGGCTCAGCCTTTCGGAGACAGAGCTGGTCCATCACGGCACCAGCTCATAGTCCATCTGCAGCCTCAACTAGAACATCGTGTTCCTAGTCGCTGCCTGCAACCGACACCGCCGAGCCTTTGCGCCGGAGCACAATTTGCTCCAAATCCATACATCATCCGATGACTCCAGCGAGTGCACAGATGCCCGCAAACCAGTAGCAAGTAACACAAAGGAAGCTGGTTTCAGTCACGATGCATCTATGTGTTTGAACCTTATCGATATAGTATAGAGGAACTCCTCGACCGGCCATTGGCAGACCGTAAGCATGTCAAGCTGCCCAATATTCCGTCGATAGAATCCTCCCAAGGAGCCGATTAATTGATAAGTGCGCAGATGTGTAGTAAGCCCCAAGGAGACATCGATCATTATCCGGTTACGGGTATCATTAAGTACAATGCCACTCACAGAGCCTTAGACACAAAGATCGACGCGTGGCAAAAGCGGAAGGGGAGGTTATTCGCGAATTCGAGAAGGATATTGAGGCTTGAAGGGCCCGCTAAGAATTTTTGCAGAGCAATAAGTCGACTGGCATGATGCAGTGTGGGGACTTTCTCGAATCATAAAATGTTTCAATGCCTTCTTCGGACCCTATTGTCGGGTGTATTGAACGGGTAAATCAATGCTTCAACGGTTCGCCTGTTTGAATATGGATCTTTAGTGAAGGTTCGGATCATCGTCAATCCGTCAATACGTTGTCCCACAGAGAGGCGAGTCATGGTACGCCGATTTTGGCATTGCCCGAGATACGGCGTCTACATGTTGTGGGAAAGGATAAGGCCCGTCCGCCATGTTCCCTACAGCATTGCAAGGAAGTATCATCGACAAATGGTCAATACCTCCTACTGCATATCGTTAGTCCGTGTTCCTTCAATGAATAACGGTACTCGTTGGCCGAGGAGTAATATCTTCTCGCATTCAACGATATCGTTGTGGCTTAGAAATAATCCACCATTTACAAACACCGTTGCACAGTAGTGTTATGGTTCCTAGCGTTCTTGACAACTTAACAACCCCCATCAGCGCTCCCAAAAGCATGCAACCTCGCCGTGCATCGAGCGAAAGAAATTTTCAAATATTCAAGCACAACCCACTCAAGATTCCAATTCCATGGAAAAGTGTTGTCTCTGTACAAATCAAGCATTGTTCCGGGCGACGTTAACAGAAGCAATCGAAGAGAAGCATTCAAGCGATTTCAAGATCTGCTTCTGTGGGGTTATTATTTTGTTCTGTGTTCGAGGGTGATGTATATGGGGAATGCAAGCGTTGGCTTGATAGTGGAGATGTGGTTGGTGGGCTTATTTGTTGTGGAGGTTGTGATATAGAGGATAGGAGGAGGACTGGTTTAAAGCAACAGCGATCTGGTCAAGTCCGCATTCAACGTACACCAGATCCCTCACATGCAGAAAAAGAACGCCGACAAAGGGGACATGCCTCCGAAAAATCAATGACCATTTGTCAACTCAACATTCCATACGCAAAAGGATACTCGTATGCGGATCAAGAACGCCGGAAAAGAGAAAGCCACTTCCTGACCCTCCCCCATGCTCATACCCCTCCTCAAACCTCCTTCAACCCCCCCGCCTTAACCTCCCCCTCAAACTACCTCCATTCCCAATTTAAAACCCCAGATCCTCCTTCGTCACCATTCCCCTCTGCACCATCGCCTTCATCACCGGCGCCGTATCCCCAAAGATCTTGGTACCACCCAACAATATCCCACCATGCTTCGCCCCCTCCTCCCTCACATACTCGAACCAAAACGCCGACGGGACCATCAAACCCCACTCTCCCCTCCCCATCCCTCACCCTCTCCCCACTCCCATCGCCAGGCAAACTCGCATACATGTCCGCCTGCCCGATGATTTGCCACCCGTCCTCGGTCTCACTGCAGACCAGAAAATTGGGGGAATGCAGTTGTGCTGTGAACGGGCCGTAGATGACCGCGATCCCTTCATTCCAGGCCGCCTCCCCACCACGGATGACAGTGCCGTCGGCTTTCTGGAGAATGAAGTCTGCGGTGTGCTATTCGGAGGAGGGGGTTCCGGCCTTCCAGGAGCGGTTGTCGACGGCGGTGCGGGTGTAGGATTCCATCCAGGCCATGGGCCGGATGGGCGCGCGTGAGGGCGTCCCAATTGCCAGTGTGGATGAAGGCGGGGACGGTAAGGACGGTTGGAACGGACATTGTTTTGGGAAGGAGTAAGGTTTGTTGGAGAAGAGGGGGGAGTGGTGTGGTTTGATTGAGGCTGAGGAATGCGGCGCAGTGGAGCTGGGAGCGATGGTACGGAGTTATGGTGAAGAGATGAAGGGTAGGGTAGATAAGCTGCTCTTATATCCCTGATGCGGAGAGGTTGAGAGACGCTGGAGAGGGGGAGAAGAGCATGCTTGCGATATGGAGACTGCGGCCTATCTGAATTTGGATTACGCCACTGGTTGAAGGCGGAGGTGAGCGTGTAGCATTATCTCGATTTACGATGTTGTTAGTGATGGTTTGGCTCAACTTAATACGAAGAGAATGTCTGGGCAAGCGGTGTTCTAGATGCCAGTGTCCGCAGACTGAAGCTATATCAACGCTTCGCACTTCCCAAGCCTCGTGCGGGGCACATTGAGGCTACTTTGCGAGAGAGTAGTTTCTGCCGGCAGAGTAAAGGATGAGCTTGCCAACTGCAATCGATAATGTTCGAAGCATGATCCAGTAGCTAGGCCGCAACCAATCTCGATGCTGCCTCGAACGTCATGCCGGGTCAGGGAATATACTCTATACCTGTAGTCGGTGGGTGGGGAGCGCCTGCTTCAGGGTCGAGAAGGGCCGGTGAGCGTTGCTATTGCTTCGTCGTGGCGTTCCAGATGTCTAAATGAATGTGTGATGGTTAGAGTGTAGAGATTGTCAGAGATAGTAGATTATGCCACCAGAATTACGCATAACCAGTATTGCCTGGCAAAGCTGGATCAGCAACAGTCCTATACGACTCTTTGTTCCTTCGAGTGTTCCATTGTAGAACGTGGGAGTTGTGGGACAACGTTGAAAAGCCAATCCTGGAGTAGCTATAATTGGCTTAAATGTGTGCCAATCTCGAGGTTTGTGGAGACGCTCTTTCATTCTTTGTTGCGAGATGTTCGGCTCCAAAAATGCACGAGGTATATTTCCGGAAACAGTCATGATGGCGCTTGCATCGAGGTGTTGCATGATTTCTTTGTTCCAACTCCATGACATGGCCTTGATCATCGCGCACAAACGATTAAGAGCATATCTGTGCCCTGTCGTTTTGTCAAATACACAGGCTTGATCAGACAATGGCTCCACGGAAAGCGGGCAAAACCGAGAACGTAGCTCCCCAGAGATCAAGCACCCGTTTGAGACTCAGGAAACAGCAAGATCCGTCTTATATTGAGGAGGAAACATCTAATCATTCCGAGAAGCTGGTGGAGAATAAAAGCCCCCACAGTTCGATACATCGTCTGCGGCACAAGAGGCAGGAAAATGTGCCGCAAGTCACAGGGCAAGATTGTTCCTACTCTAAGACACTGATAGAATCTAGAAGCGACACCAAAGCGACAGCATTGACGAGCGCAAGTATTGGACCTCGTGAGTTGACTGAAGCAGAAGAAAATGAACGGGAGGTTTTTGATCCAGCTTGGTTAGTAGCTTCCCATCTACTTTCACCTTGTCAAGTTAAGATGAGTGCGCATTGATTCTAGGTTTGGAAGCTTTGATAAGATGATTCGCTGTCTTCTTTCCCTCTTGAATTATTATCACTGACTCTGTGACGAAGGATAGGAGACAGTTCACAGACCCAACCTTCGAGCCTACTCACACTCACACAGACCAGAGCTTACCGTTTGAAGGTAGCGGACGCCGTTCACCTCTGTCTGAGAAAGCGCCCGACAGCGCAGGTCGATTGGATCAGGGCGATCAATTACTTACACCATCGAGTACCCAAGAGCGCCTCTCTGGAGACAGAGTGCATATTGCGAACGACACTGAGTTTGCTACCATACGCCAATGGTTGCAAAAGACTCAAACGAGATGGGAATACGTCTCTCGAACAGGGTTCCAGGTCGCTCAGGAGACGTACAGAAATAGCAGGTCCACTCACCCCATGCTCGAGCCAGGAGGACGAAGAGATCCGCTAGCGCCATTCAAAGGCATAGTGATCCGTGTTGTGGGAATTTTGGCATCTTTGGTCCTTTTCTTGTCCATCATGACGGTTCCGTTGAAGGGTTTTGACACTGACTTGAACAATGCATCGATGTCGTCTGGCAAAGCTGTTTCGTTGGATAAAGTACGTGCGGCTCTACCCATGGAAGAGGTGATCACACCGATGTCTCCCACGCAGTCTGCAAGCACGCGGTGGAGCAAAGTCAATTTCCTTCCTCCGGATCCTGGCCGGCCGTCTGACGGTGGCGGTGCGGAGCAAGTACCACCAGAAAACCAGATTCTATCCGGTGATATGGTCGACTCTAGAAAATATATCAAGTGCACTGTTTTGCAGCGTCTCTACTACCACAGGCGTACCTGCCCATGGTTCCGTAATGTCGACAATCCTTTGGAGGGAGACGAAGCGGCGATCTCGAAGAGTCATTGGGAGGGGACCAAGCGATTGCACAACCAGATCTGCGAGCGGCTTCAAAACGTTCCTACTGATGTCGTAACGTACTATCTGGAAGTCAGAGCTAACATGCCCGACCTTTACAAAAATGCTCGCTGCATCCAGAACGTGACTCGGGAAGGCACAACACAACCCCCGAGGGGCCAGTCTGCCGATGTGACTGAAGCCCCCCCAATAGTCATGGCACAGATTGTACCAGTATGGCAGATGAGACTCGCCTCATTGAATACCTTAGCCACGCCATTAAAACAGACGTTGGCCGACCTGCAAGTCGACCTTTCCGCTCTTAAGTACAAGTTGAATTCGGCCAGAAAAGGGGCCGTTCTTCCAGGACCTGAAGTCGTTGAGTCATTGACCGGGCCTAGATGGGCTGCTGGATGGACGGACATGTCCAAGCCTGAAAACAAGCCAGTCTCGGCTCACACAAAGGCTATTGCCCTGATCGACAAATGGTTCGCTGAAACAAGCGCTCTTGATTACGTTGTCAGTGAGGTGTACTTCGAGCTGGAAGACCTTGACAAGACGATAAGGGATATAGTTAGGAAGAGACTAACGTCAGACGGGCCATATCCATGGAGTAGCGCAGAGTCGTTTGAAGACCTTGACAACGCGAAAAGAGACATACTCAGGAAGGGACTAATATCCGCAGACTCGCTTGAATTGAACCTATTCTTGACCCGTATAAGCCAAGAAATTCGCCGCCTTTATAATTCAGCCCAGTCCTCGAAGTCAATGCAGGTATGGGGAGATGCGGAAGGAAGCAAAGGAGCCGATGTTTCCGCAAAATCGGATGTGGGTGTCGATTCAAAAATCGAATGGCGAACAGCTCCTTTGGTATAGATAAGGAATGTAAGGTATCTTAGACCAGAGAAGCACGAAGATATAATGGTTTGTTGACCGGCGACCGCTTTCCATGCGGCCATGCGGGTGATGAGTTTTGATAATCTTGATTGCAGTCGTCAATCCGATTTGAAATTCTAATGTCGCTGCCCCTGTTGCGTTTCGGATGAATCTACGGGAGTGTCATGCTGTCGAGCTTTGGCTTGTGTTGGGGGTCAGCCTGCGTCGCCAGACAATTTTTGGAAATTATATCAATCTATACCGACTTCAGAACAGCGAAATAACTGATTCGATGCACTCGCTGTTATTGGCAGTGTTTGAATGCCTGTTGAATCATGAGGCTTCCAGCTGCGACGACTTCTGCATGACCCTTCGCTCAAGGTAGAAGTAGCCCAAAGATCAAGAAATGACAGCCTATTTGGTTGAGCTTCTTGAAAAGAACCGGTATGAGCAAATCTTCGAGCATAGGCGCCTCGTCATTTGTTGCCATTCGTGGTCAAGGCAACATCCGACGATCGCAGGCTTGGTGTCCCACCACGGTAATCTCCGTAGACCTCTCCGACCAAGCTGTTAACAGTGACAAGTGCCAGGCCTATGATAATCCTACGCAGGTTTCCGAGAGGATCGATCGAGGAGATTCAAGTGCAATTTGGCTCGTGGCATAAGGTACAGATCTTGACCCATCGAGTCGGAATAGAGGCGATTGCACCGAATTGCTCATGGGTCCGAAGAGTCAGCCTTCAGGAACGATGGTAAGGTGCCACAACTTCCCCTGCCTGTCTGTTTGGCTGACACGAATGGTAGCGTAATGCCGTCTGATGCTGGCTCCACAAAATACAACGTATCTCAACCTGGGCTGCTTCGGCGCGCAGGGATTGCCATCGAACCTTGGAAATACCAGCATGATGAAACCATTTGCACCTTTGGGACGTCTCCTTATTCTCGCAACTCGTACGTTATTGAATGTATTACTGGGCTGTTGTCGGCGTTGTGATGTCGCTCAGCTTCGAAGTGTCTTGCCGGGTCTAGCTTTCTTGGTAGTAGCGCTGGCAGATATGAGGAATTGCTGTCACCTCGCCGACCACAACTGCCCCTCATACTTTGCACTCATAACTCGACGCCTCCGTACAAGCAGCAGGAGCTTACTTTACGGTATCCAGCTTCTCGGCTTGATGCCATGGCACCACAATCGCGACATGGCAGTCGCCCACCTCCACCGACTGCTCACACGACCAACAGAATCTACAACCATCGCAAAGCAGCACCCTGGAACCCACATCCGCCATCTCACACCTACGATATCTTTATTCAGTCCGTTCCATCACTAACGTCAAGCCAGAATCCGCTGCGGTAGAGGAGCAATGGCTTTTCTAATACGTATGCTGACAAGGAAACCTACTACCTACACTCGCCCGCTTGCGTATCAAGAGCAAAAGGATATTGAGCACACAGCTGGCTCAGCGGCTCCGTTTTCTCAATTCAAAGGCGCATCGGCCTCTCAACCAAATGCAAAGCTTATCAAATTCCGGAATCTGGTTGGCATTCAGTCTGCCTGGACCGTCACTCCCGGTCGGCCAGCTCCCAATCCAGGTATCTATAAGAGAATCGTGGACGAGGAATCGAAAGCACACTTTGGCTTTCTCCTCACTACCTACATCGTCAATTCCTTCTTCCTACTACAGATCATCCTCGGCGCCGCCCTGACCGCATTGGGTGCAGCTGGTGGTCCTTCTGTCGCAGTCACCGTCCTTGGCGCCACCAATACCATCGTTGCTGGGATCTTGACCTACCTCAAAGGCCAGGGTCTACCAGCGCGGCTGGAGCAGGCAACGCACCTCCTCCGCACTCTGCGTGAACACATAGAAGAACGCGAGCGGGAACTGACTGAACCGGACTCCTTACTCGACGAGGACGAAGTTGTGCAATCCATCGTCCAAATGTACAAGGAGGTGCGACAGACTGCAGAGGACAATGCTCCTGGAACTGTATTAGCACCGAAAGGTGCTATAGCAAGTCTCATCAAGAAGACAGAAGCTGGGAATCAGGTCCCCACGCCCGAAGGTATGGGTGGAAAGAGCCTGGGCGATCGATTGAAGGAAGCACAAACGGCGATAAAGGACGCGGCGCCAGCTATGCAGCATGGATTGGAAGACATCCGAGCCATTAAGCTGAAGGCTGAGCGGGAGGTTGAATTGCAGGAGGACAAGATTCAGAAAGTAGCAGTGGAGGTGAAGGCGGACAACGACCATAATCGAAAGGCCACCTGGTAGCTTCAGATACCCAGATGTAACGGACCGAGACCATCAGCTTGAAGGCAAGACGGAAGGTCAGGAGCTCCAGGATACACGGCACCAATTCCCATGTCCTTCACGCGAAGTTTGTAAGCTGTGATGCGGGATCTGTATGTGTGACATATCGACGACCAAGCATACTCGTGACAGCGATCACTCTCTGAGCGTTAGGCGTTCACAAACACTGCTGAACCTTCCCGAGCTGTATAATTCAAGCACCATGTTACAGGTCCAGGACAACAACGACAATAATGATTCAGTCTTAGTCCAATAAAATCCCTTGTGCCTGTATAGGCACTTTATGGCTTCTTCGTTGTTTGAGACTTCCTTCTGCTTAGGCGCAATCCGCAATCGGTACCTAGCTGCCATAACTACCCATGCTCAGTCTGAAACAACACGACGATGACACCCCATCCACACTCATGCACGGCTGCGGCCCAAAGCGAGGTAGTGTTCAATCCACCCAATCAAATTCACGCCCCTTCCTCGACGTACGTCCTCGACAGCGGGCGCTGCCCACGTGTGATGTACGGAGTACTGGATGCAATGCTACCTTGAATCCTGATCATGGTCGCTCTTCTAAGATAGGAACTAATTAACTGGCAAGCGTCCCGCCCTAAGGGGGGCGTGGGTGTTGGCCCCAAGTAGTACTAAGATAAGCTCATCCTTTTCATCTCTCTTCAACGTCTCGTACTTATCTTCGCACATGCCACGGTTCCGTGGGACTCGGACTTTCCTTCATCATTGCGCTGTGGGTCGCAGTTTGGAGGAAGCCGTCTGGTGCTTTGACTTGCTCATGCGCAATCGATCGTAACATCGTTATTCTCCTGCGGCCATGTCTTCCAACAGCCCTCCGTACGGCAAGCCTGGCTTCGACATCAACGCTGACCAGCGTGGTCGGATCATTGGTAGCTGCGTATCAATCATTGCGATCACCATGACCTTCGTAGTTCTCCGCATGCTCTCTCGAAAGCTGTCAAGAGCCGGTTTCTGGGTACTTAGGGCTCCGTCCCCCAGCACGTGTGCAGCTTGTTGGCCTGAACAACCGCTAATGAGACTCCATTCTTAGTGGGATGATTGGCTTTGCATTTTGGCGCTGGTCAGCTAGATTCCGGGGTTCATCACGTGTAGATCTTGCTAAGCTGACGATTGAAGGTCTTCTCCAACATATGTGCTCTGATCTGGCTCGTTGGTCTGTGCAATCACGCGATCTGTAAATAACGGCAAGCACTCACCAGTCTTGCAGAAATCCCGAATGGCTACGGAAGACATGTCTGGGTCTGGGGGAATCCAGCGTTAGAGATCGCCAAGGGCCGAGCTTGGTTGAAAGGTCTCTTCGTATTCGAGCTTTTTTTCCACACTGCAACCACTCTCTCGAAGTTTGCCATGTGAGTGTTCCCCGGGGGACCTCTATCGAGACACTGCGGACTGACCAGTGACTGCGGAAAATAAGCTTAGCGTTCTATTATCGCATCTTCGCAATTCCACGATTCAGAAGCCTTTTGATTTGGTTTGCAATAGTGTGTGTGGTCTACTTAGTCGGAATTGATCTTACTATTCTATTCCAATGGTATTCCAACCCCCTTCTGCTGCATAGTGTGAAGCTGATTTCCGTAGTCGACCACTCCACTATGCGTGGGATCGTGTTGATGAGAAAGCACAAGGTCACTGTTTCAATGTAGACAGCTTCTTCATCGGCAGCGGCTCCGTCAATGTCTTTCTTAATTTCCTGATCTTTATCTTCGTAAGTTACCATCTTGTAATTTTCCGCCATTATAGATCACTGACATTCTGGTAGCCCATACCTCTCTTGTGGCGCCTTCGTACCACCACCAGACAACAGATTATACTGTCTGCAATTTTCACCTTGGCTGGTTTGTAAGTGCAAGAGACAAACCGCCAAATCCCGGCTCGAGCTAACTTTGCATATAGCGTTGTCCTAGTCAGCATCATCTGGATCGTCGTCCTTTCCAGACTTGAGCAGTCAGATTTCACATGTAAGACTACAACCCTTCCCCCATCTTCAATCACCCTAAAATGAAAACCCTGCAGGGAACTACGTCAACGCGGGCATTTGGTCCGCGCTAGAACCAAACATGGCAGTCGTCTGTGCCTGTATCCCAAGTCTCCGACCTCTGGTCACCATAGTCACCGAAGGCGTCTTTAACCACCCGCTAGTGAGGAGCACACTAGCATCCCACAACGGCCCCTCGTCGAAACGTCCCTGGAGATCCTCGAAGGGCAAATCCAGCGATGGCACTTTCAGCCATCTCGACGAGGTGGAAGATCTGCGGCCACTTGGACACGGGATTTCAGTTCGTGGTGGCCAAGGCCAGCAGGAGGGAGGGGCGGTGGAGTTGCCGGAGCATGGGATTAAGGTGAGGACGGAGATTACTTGGGAGACGAGTGATAGACTTGATTACAATGACAGGCTATACTAAGGTAGGTTTTACATACCTATGCGTTAGGTGAGCGAACAAGCACATCTGGAATTGCAACAAAGTAATCTTGGAGATGGAGTTCGGTGTATGTACACGAATCGAGATAGGTATACGTGGGAGAATTATATATACCCGGGCATGGCGATTGTTTACATACGACCCGCTGCTGATTGTGTAGCAAACAACAGGGCACAATAACCGTGTTCGCAATTGTGCTGGCTTGCTGCTGATACAACACTACTGAATACATGACAATTGAACCCTGAACATCACAAAGAAAAGAAACGCTCCGAATATGCTTCTGCCAATCTCACAACGGTAAAGCGGATGCAATCAGGACAAGGCTTCTCATTTCCAGTGTTCGCCATGTGATTTCTGTCGGTGGCTGGCTTCCATCCATTCTACGACATATGCATTGGGATCTCTACATGATAGCGCGTGTGTTTTTTCATTCATTTCTTACTTCAAGTCTGTCAGATCGGGCGGCTGCCAACAGCTTGCATTTGCCTTGACATGCAGTCAATTGCTTCGAGGTCATGAGTCAAGCATGCTTACATACTGCAAGCCGAAAGTGCTTGTATAACGCTTCAACTACCATGAAGATACTGGGCACGACTACCACTCACCATAGATGAGGATGCTGCTAATGCTAGCATGATTTGAAGGACCTCGAAAAGAAACACATCAGCTAAGAGGACGCTACGTTTGAGGAATTCTATTAAAGCCGGTGTTCCGCTGCTTCAACTGCTCGAAGAATCTACAGCGTCGCTGGTATCCTAGATAGGATAGAAATAGGCGACAGTTGGATCCTGCCCAAATTCGTCAAGCTGGGCCGACAGAAACTATCTATGGGAAGGATTAGCACGATGATTCGACAGTCGCCGCACGTATATCCGTCTCCAAAGCATCATTGGTCGTTTCCATCGCTCAAGTCGTGCTCGTGTTGATAGTGATATAGCAACCGATATCGATCATCAGATTATTGTGCGGCCGATATTTGGCATGTCCGCAAAGGATAGCTAGTCTATCTGGAGCATAGTTTGAAGCAAGGCCAACGGGCTTTTGCTCTATGTGAGGCTTATAACGAACGACATCTTGCCGAATGCCGAGTCAGCGAATATCGAAATTACTGGATAAGGTACCTGCTGGGGTTGAGGACATGTATAAAACCCTTCTGCAGGAAGTTTCGCTTCGAAGCGTAATGTCTTACGAGCTGCCAGTCCCTCATATTGCAAAAGACTCCTGGAAGTTGCCGAACTGATCGGTACTCTGAGGATACAATCTAGGCGGAGCTCAAAACATCAAGAATACAACAATTTGCTCGGCTTACGAACGACTTTTGAGCACACCCCATGACGAGACTTTGCAGGTCATCCATCACTCATTCACTGAATCCCTTGTCAATTCGATTAGAACCAATTCAAAAGAGAGGATAACCGGCTACACCCTTTTCGAATGCGAGGATATCCAGAAAGCTGCGGCGATCGCGTGCTCTTCATACCGGCAGCGAAGAGAGACAGATCGAGAGAAAAAGCCCTGGATTCGTGATTTTAGTTCGCAGGCGAGGACCACTTGTTTCTAGAGTACCCGCTTTCGCAGTATGCAACAAACGATTGGATGGTACACACATCATAGCTGTCTGCATGTGCTACTCAGCTTATCGAGGTCCCTGACCAATTTGTTGAGATTTTTCAGTGAAGTGTTTGTCTATTAGCAAGGCTTATGGTATTGCACTGGCTAATGGACTATCCGGAACACCGTTATGCCGCTACAAGGCCTCACCTATTCTGGTCTTGCAAAATAAATTTCAAGCATTACATGCGCACGTTCAAAGTCAAACCATTCTTAGCAATCTTGGCTCCCAACAAAGCCAAGGTTCCTGCCATGAAGGCAGAGCCTCCGAACACTTGCGCGTACAGAAAGCCACCGTGGCCGACCTGCACGAGTGAGCCTACAATCGGAGGTCCAGTCAAACAGGCTATCGAAACCACACTGAAGCACATACCAGTGCGCACTCCCATTTTGTTTAGATCCGCGGTCAGGCTTGCGCACGCAGCTGGGAACAGGCTCTGAACCCCTGCAGCGAAGATGCCGTAAATGACACAGAAAGCGAACAGGCCACCAATGGACGATACTGCCGCCCACGAGTAGAGGAGAAGACCGGACAAGAAAGCGACAGCTGTGAGAGTATTGACCGGCCCTAAAGCCCGATCAGCCGTCAGGCCACAAAGCAGGCGACCTGGCAGCCCGACAGCATTCATGACCAGGAGGATAGTGAGGGAGGTCGAGGACGAGACTTTGATGATGGTCCTGCCGAAGGTGCTGATCTGTCAAAAGGATGAGCATCTTGAAGCGGTGGCCGCAGACACTATAGGGAGCTGGACTTACATAGAAGTATGCGAAATAGACGGCCCAAAGGTTGAAAAACATACCGACACAATACAAGCTGTACGATGGCTCTCGAAAAGCGCTCCATTCGATCAACGGTCCCAACCTTCTTGGCGAGAGGCGAACACGTGCGATGGCTATTGCGATTACAGCATTGAAGAGCATAACGAATCCCATGACGCGGACGGTCCATGCAAACCCAACTTTCGGAAGCAATTGCTGGGCTATCAACGGAAAGATGATACCACCTGTAGCACCGCCTGACGCAGTGAAAGCCATGGCCAGCGCGCGCTTCTTGGAGAAGTAAGTAGCGACCAGCGACACCGTTGGACAGAACAGCATGCCATCACCCAGTCCTTTGCAGATCCCCTGAGCTAAAAATAGCTGCCAGTACTGTGTCGACACGCTTGTCATGAAAACCCCCAAGACTTGCAGGAAAGAGCCAGTGATTAGCACTGTTTGGTAAAAGCCCGCGTCAAGAGCTCTGCCGGAGAATGAACCGATGAAATAGACAAGGAAGATCTGGACCGAGCCAATCCAGGAGACGGCTGAAGGTGTTGCGTGTAAGGAGTCAATATAGTAGCTCTCGAATAAGCCAAAAGAGGTGAGATAACCCCAGCTGTTGATCAGGATGAGATGACCCATGAACACTTGTGTCCACGCTTTCAGTCCGCCATCAGGTGGTCGATGGTTCTCTTTTCCTGCAGCTGCTGTAGCTGCTCCTGGTTCGCGATGGAGAGCACTCAGAGTAAGACTGGCCTCAGATGGGGGTAGCCCATTAGATCTGCTAGCCATCGACGAAGAGAGCAATGTTGAACTCTCGTTGGGAGCGATCGAAGTATTAGTCAACGGTGTAATTCTCTTCGCGATCAAACGAATGCAATGGCCGTCTATTCTCTCGTGGGGCGAGAGGCTTTTGAGATTCGAGAATTTCGTGAATGGCGTTGAGAATGAATGGCTATTCGAACCCTGTACAAGAGGTTATGGATAGCGCTGACTGGTTATCGTCGAGGCTAAGATGGAAGTTGCCAAGCCAAGATCCCCAGGCAGCCCTGCTCCAATAAAACACTACTAACAATCGTAGAGGAAGAGGATATATTTAACATGGGTAACTTATAGTACACGCTTGTTTATAATGCATCACCACCCTAATGCAGGTGGTAATGCATTATAAATAGCACTATCTAGGCCTCGTTACCTTGCAAATTATTCTTCTCTATCTCGTTATCGCTGTTATTGTTCTCGTCGTCGTTGTTGTTGTTGTTGTTGTTATCGCTATTGTGTTACGCTGCTATCTAGGCGACTAGAGTATCAGGGTAGGTTGGTACTATTGGAGAGGTTTGTAGACGTCTTCAGGCAATGCAAGCAATCACTTGGTAACAAGGGTTTGCAACTTGTATCTATGATAGGGAGTAACTTAATAGATGAGTTGAACACGATTCATAAGGGAGTCGTGTCTAGGGGATCTATATACTAAAGAAGATCCTCCTTGTTCGCTATGCTCGTTGTCGAGCATGTCGAGCTTGTTCGCTTTGTTCGTTGTCAAACATGTCGAGCTTTGCTCGCTCTACTCGTTGTCGAACATGTCGAGTTCGCCCACTAGCGTATCGAGTAATATTCGCTTGTTAAGTCGTCGAACATGCAAGTAATTATGCTATATGCTATAGACTATTTTGTAGAGTATATACTAGCTATAACGAGCTAGGATCGTAACATTATTTCTTTTTTTCAAATCTTTTTGTCTTAAAAAGCGAATGCTTACATGTCATGTCTTTTTATCAAAATCGTATTTGTCTTGCTTTCGAAATAAATCACTATAAAACACTTGTTAATTTTGCTTATAAACGTTGTTGCTATATTAACAAACTTTGCATTGTCATAAAAGATTCGTTATTTTATTTAAAGTGTTCGAAATGTGTTTGCGCAAACAAATTGTATGTAAATATGTCGTAAATTTTCTTAAATCGTATTAGAGAAGATCTATTCTTTAAAATAATAAAGAATAAAATCGTATTAATAATCGTAATTACGCGATTACTTTATAATAAAAAGATGTTAAAGAAAGTCGATGCAAAGACGAAGCGAAAAACACAATATTTATTGTTTAGTATAAAGAAGTCGAATGTTATTAAGTTGTCGAATTGTTTTATTACGAATGCTTTGATTAAGACATCTTTTATCATTTAATTTTCTCTTGCTATGCTAGATAATCTTTCGAGCGTTAATGGAATTTCTAGATAAGAGCATAATAGTTGTCGAAATTGCTAGTTGATTTTCACGTGTTTTTCGTCGTGGAATATTCTTTTTACTTTATAAAATATTGTTGATTTTGTTATTTTAAAATTCTCTTAATCTTAAATCGATTTTCTTTTTATAATTTATAATAAAATGTTTCTTATATAGACGTACTTGAATCGACTAACTTTAACAATAAAATATAAAATATTAAAAATATTTTGGCGTTTTTAAGTAAATCGAGTTCGTAATTGATTAATCTTTTAGTTTTCTTAACGAAAAACGATTTAACTTTGACATGATTTAATTTTTTACTTAATTTTCTTGTTTTAAGATTTTTTGTAAAAAGATATATTTTATTTCTCTCTTTTAGTTAAGATGTTGTTTTTCGTTTTTTATTTTAATATTTAATTAACTTTTTTTGCATTTTTAAGATGTTGTCGTATATCTTTTTTAATATTGTTATTTTTTCGATAGTTAATTGTGTTAACAAATGCGTTCGTTTTTCTTTAAAAAGATTTAATTCCTTGTTATAGTTAACGAAAAATAAAGTTATTTTAGTAATATTTAAAATCTTTGCATTAAGTGCTAGTTATGTTATAAATAAAAGTAATATCTAATTATTATAAGTATTGTTGATGTAATGTCTTAAATATTGCTTAAGACTTTAATTCGTTCTTTTTATTTAATTGTTTATAATTAAATGATAAATAATAAACATTTGAAGTCTTGTATTTAACATTAAGAAAAGCGTCTTTTAATAGTTAAACGTGAAAAGCTTGTCTTTATTATTAATTAATCTCTTAAATATATCGTAATATTATATAAATTAATTTAATATAATGTATTTTAGTTGTTTTGCGATAAACTTCTTTTTGCATGCGATAATATGTAAGTACTTAGTAAACTTATTAACTATTATTAGTATCAAATTATATCTATCTTTAGTTGTTAGATTCGTTAATTTGAACAACTTAATAATAAAGTTTATCGTAATTTTATTCTATAACAATTTAGATAATTTCTAATATTAGATTTCGTCATAGTTCGCATATGTATTATGTTTGTTTTATTAATAATTAAGACATCGTTTAATGTATATTTTAATAGCTTGTCTTATCTATAGAAACTAATAATGCTAGCGTAAAAGTTAAAGAATTTTCGTTACTCTTAGATGTCTTTGCAATGATTTGTCATAATGCTCTTTTATATATTTGTCGATTTTATTAATAAATATCTAGAGTTTTTCTTTCTTTATTAAAAATTCTTTTGTATTATTTTGAAATATTCGTAATGTAACATTTAGTTTGTGCTTATTTACTAATAATGATTCGTTTTTATTAATCTTAAGTATGTTGTAATTAAACGATTTCTTCGTTTTTATATAATTATTTCTTCTATTAAGTGCGTTTGCTTTATTATTATTTTTGTCTAAAGTATATTATATTTTAAACTTGTATTGTTCGAGTTTTTTTAATTATTGCATTTGCTTTTTGTTAAGTTGCTTAATAGTAATAAAGTGCACATAATTTTTATAATTTGTAAGAATCGTAAATTTTAATAATTTTTCTATGTATATTTTTTATAACTTTAAGAAAATTATTATAACGAGTAGTTTTTTATTGTGAACATTATAGTTTTGTTTAATTAATAAGAGTTTTTTCGAAAGATATATTATTAAATGTTATATATCTTTATGTTTCTAATTAAAGCATACATTAATAATTAAATCTAATGCGTTAATTTTAATTTTGCTTAATAATCGTAAATTGTACATCTTTAGTATTAACTTCTTTAAGCATTTTAGTTTAAGATTTTGAAATAATTTCTTTTTTGCGAATTCTTATAATTATAACGTATTTTTCTTCGTAAAGTTTATTAATAATATTGCATTTATTAAGTAGTTTTTAATAAATTTCTTGTTGTAGTTTATAAAATTTAAAAAGAATTGTATTTTTTTAACATTTATCGATGATTTTTACTTTTTAATTGCTCGTAGCTTTTTAAAATTCATGCGTACTTCATGTTGTTCAACGACAAATTCGAAAAAATTAATTTTCTTTTAATAAAATTCGCATTTCTTTGACTTAAAATATAAATTTTTTATGTTTAAACATTTCAATACTTTGAAAATATAATTAATATATTTTTTTAAAATTTTTAAGTAAATTATGATGTTATCTAAGTATATTATGACAAATTGATTCAAATATTGTCGTAGTATATTATTAATTATTTTTTAATATATTGTTAGAACGTTTGTGAGTTCAAACAACATTATTATGTATTTATATAATTTATATTGTATATAAAAAGTTATTTTTTACTCTTTTTTTATTTTTATTCTAATTTAGTTATACGTTTCTTGTAAGTCTAATTTAGTAAAGTACTTTGCTTTAGATAATTAATTTTAAAGTTCGCTAATATTAGATAATAAATATTAATTCTTAATCGTAATATTGTTTAGCTTTTGATAATTAACACATAAATGAAAGATTTTATTCTTCTTTAATACAAAGAGAATCGAGTATTTTGTCTATAATTAGGATTTTCTAATAAATTCTTTTTTTTCGTTTTTTGCTAGATATTCGCGAAGTACTTCGAGCTTCTTCTTAGATAAAGCATATATAAATTCAAACGTAAGTTGTTTGCCTAGTTTAAGTCTAATTTCGTAATTTTATAATTAATGTTTAGAAAGAATCTTTGTCGTTTTCTTTTTTTGAAATAAATGCTTCTAATTGTTATATATTTGTGATACGTACTTTAACGATTTCTTCGCTATATTAAATAGTCTAAGACTTTTAGAAAGTTTATAATTTTTTTCATTTACTTTAACTTTGTAACTCAACTAATTTTTGCTAATATTTATTAAATTAAACTTTGTTAAATCGTTTTTTTACAAGAATGCAAATTCGCTACTTGCGATCGATTTTTAACTTAATTTTTTATCTATTATCGAACGTTATTAATGCGTAGATTAGATGTGAATTACGTGATCACATCGCACGAATTTGAGTACTTATATATTTTAGTCAACTTCTAGATTGTGTTGCTTCAATCAAGACATTTTTAAAACAATATTATAAATAATTATTCTTACTATATTAAAGATTAGTTTCTCGTGATGTTGTTAAATAGTTATTAATAATAGCTTCGTTTCTTTATTTACTTTTTCATTCTTGTTAAGCAATGAATTTTTATCTACAATTACTAGATTGTATGCGTTAAACTTCTTTTAAGTAAAGTATTCTTCTCTTTTAATAAAAGCTTTAATTATAAAATTATTTGTCGCATTAAAATCGATTATTGCGATAAATTGTCGTTCATTAACTCTAATTAATGTGATAAAACATTGTGCGTATACTATTAAGTTTAGTTGCTATTGTTAAACTAACATATTACATTTCTCTAATATGCTCTTTATTAAAAAATTTGAACTTTTTCTTGTTTTTGTGCTATAACTTCTGCTTCGAACGTCTACTTGCGTTAAGCTTTTTTTCTATGCTAAATTAATAACTTTAACTTTCTAGAAAATTAGTTAATTTCTTCTTTGTTTTCTAGATGAGTCTAACATAAGTCGTTATAACATTTTGTTCAACTAAGTGTCGCATGTTTCTTTGCTTTCTTTATTGCTTATTTAGATAAACTAACATTGCTTAGTTGTTGTTTAATTTTCTTAAAAATATCTTTTTTTATAGTGGCGTCGCTTTTTAGCGCTTTTTCGCATTTATTTACGATTTAATTTATTTGTTGTTTCTTCGATAAACTAGCTAAAGTCTTAAAATGTTTTGTGATGTCGTTTAGACATTCGTGAAAATTCTTTTAGTTATATTTGTCGTTTAAGTTTGTTGCTAAATAAGAATATAACGTTTTTGATCGTTTTGCTTTTATAATTTCATTAAGTATTTAGTTAATTTCTTGCGTAAATGCGAATGTCTTGTTTAATAATATTTTATCTAGAACTTTCTATAATTAATTTGAGTTTTTTATTAGATAGTAGTTGTCGTTTGATCTAATCTTAAGAGTGTTTGCCTTTGTGTCAATTTGCTTCTTAATATCGTTTTAGCTATTAAATATCTCTCTTAATATAGCATTAATTTGTCAACGATTTATTAAGTTTCGTAATTAATAATCTCTTGCGAAGTGATTTGATTTGTCACATAAATAGCACGTTTTTTGGAATTTATTATCTTGCTTTTTTCTAAAGTTTTTTTTTTTACGTTATTAAGTGAAATTTAATTCTATAGATGCAAGTTTACAATAATTAGAATTATTATACTTTTAGTTAAAACGAAATTCTTTTTGCTAATATTTGATCGCTAATTTAAAGAAGATTTTTGCTCTTTCTTTGAATTAATTATATCTTTTTTTTATAGCTTTTTTATACAATTTGTCGTTAAAATCGATAACTACTTCGATGAAATCAAACATATCGTTAAGAATTTTTTCATCACGCATAATTTCGTCTTTTAGATTGTTTTTTAAATTTTGTTGAAACATTGTTATAAGTGCGACATCGTTTCATTTGATTAAATTAATATATTTTTAAAATCTAGCGACGTAGTTTGTTGCAAAGATTCGTTGAATTAAATGCTAAATTATTCTTTTTACAATTTGTTTCTCGTTAAATGTTTTAAAGATTCTTCGAAGTTTTCTTTTAAAATTATTGAAATTTGTGAACATTGTACGAGAGTTTTCGCTATTGTTCTTTAAGTATTTGCGTAAATTTAATTTGAATCAATGTTAGACTCTCTCTTTAAGAAATGTTAATGCAAAAATCGTCTTTTAATTCGCTAAAACAAGATAGAAGATAAAATAGATATTTATTTATATAAGTTAGTTCTTTAAATCAATACAATCTTTATAATAGATATTAGATTTATTAATTCTAATTTTGTCGTCTCTTATAATTAATGATTGACGTAATGTTAATAAGTTAATGTTTAGGATAGAAGTGCGTTGATCTAATATAAACATTCTTAGAATGTTTAAAGTGTTACGTTGCTATCTAAACGACTAGAGTATTAGAATAGATTAATATTGTTAAAGAAGTTTGTAAACGTCTTTAGACAATATAAGCAATTATTTAATAACAAAGATTTGCGACTTGTATTTATAATAAAGAATAATTTAATAAATAAATTAAACACAATTTATAAAAGAGTCGTATTTAGAAAATCTATATATTAAAGAAAATTCTTTTTGTTCATTATGTTTGTTGTCAAATATGTTAAATTTGTTCGCTTTATTCGTTGTTAAATATGTCGAACTTTGTTCGCTTTGTTCGTTATTAAATATATCGAATTTATTTATTAGCGTATTAAACAATGTTCGTTTATTAAGTCGTTAAATATGCAAATAATTGTGCTATATATTATAGACTACTTTGTAGAGTATATACTAGCTATAACAAGTTAAGGTCGTAATATATTGTTGTTTATTAAAGCATCTCTCATTTATTGTTTTTAACAATCTAGTAGAATAATATTAGATTGTCGAAGAAGATCTCGCAATCAATACGACTATTCTATTTTTGCGCAACTAGATTGATTGCGTTAGGTCGAGTTGATTCCAAAAGTTAGAACCAAAAAGTCGATTTAATTCCTAGGGTCGAAACCGACGATTTAGATCAATTCCTAGGGTTGAAATCGAAACTTAATTCGAAAAAATTGATTTAAATTGCCAAGACTTTTAATTAAATAAATGAATAATTAATAAATAGTATCTATAACGTCTATAAATACAAATTACGTATTAATATTATTTATTTAATATTTAATTAATAAATAGTATCTATAGATCTATAAATATAAATTATGCATTAATATTAATTTTTTAATATCTAAAAATTTAAATAGTATCTATAGATCTATAGATACAAATTATGCATTAATATTGATTTTTTAATATTTAAAAATCTAAATAGTATCTATAGATCTATAGATACAAATTTTGCATTAATATTGATTTTTTAATATTTAAAAATTTAAATAGTATCTATAGTAATTATAGATATAGATAATATATTATAGTAATACATTTATGTTCTCTACAATAAATTAATAATTAAACAATATCTATAGAATTTATTTGAAAAATTTAAAATTTAAATCCAAAAATAGAAATTCTTGACAAAATAATATAATTTTCGATTTGTTAACAATTTGATTCGATTTCTAATATTAGAATTGAAAATCGAGTCGAGTTATATTAATTTGTGTCCAAAATATTAGAAATTAACTTAGATTTCAAGTTGATTTCTAGAGTTAAAATTAACGAGTTAAGTTGATTTTAATATTTGAAATTAAAATTCGACTTAACAATTAGTCTATGCACAACTTTGTTAGCGCAATAATTTACAAATATTGTATTTTCTTTAACAAATATATTGATAGACTTATAATCAAGAATTAATTAAAGTATAATTAGATAATATATATATATAATTAGAATTAAAAATAGAACTATTATATAAGATTTGCGAGTAATAAGATCTAGAATAATAAATTGCTTTGCAATCGATAAAGATAATAAATTATCTTAAAAACAATATTAATATCTATATAGACAAACAAGCAAGATAAAGTATTTTGCGAGATAAATAATGTTAGATAGTACTATTTATAATATATTATTATCTATATTAGAACAATAATATATTATAAACAAGTAGACTAATTGTTTAATTCTAATAGTTAAAATCGAATTATATAAATTATAAAAATACTAACTATATTAGATTAAAACTTAGTTTAATTAGATATAATATTTGGGTCAAGTAATAGATTTTGGGGAAAAATAACTCGAACAATTAGTCTATAAAAAAGCGTATACTATAAGTTATCTATATTAAATATATTCTTGTAGAGAAATTAGAACTTGTTACAATTTATATATTTCTTTATAAGATAACTTTTGTAATCTTCGATTTCTATAAATTAGATTACGTTAATCTTCTTTCTTGTAATCGGATAATCTAAATAATAATAATAATATTAGTAAAAATAAAAATAAAAATAAAAATAAAAGCTATTGAACTAAGATTTATAGTCTTATCTAAGAGAACTATAATAGACAACAATAATATATAGAAATGTATAGATTGCTAAGATTAAATAAATAAACTATATATAGAAGAGTTACGTAATAAAATTATGTAATTGTACTAATTATATATAATATAAACTAAATTAAAGAAACTATTAGTTTTCGATACTTCTTTTTAGCATCTATTATATTCGATAATTAATAGAAGAATTAAAAGTATTATAAAAACTATAAAAATTCGCATTTTAATAGATACAAAACACAATAGCTTTTCGAAGTTATTCTTTAATAATAAAGTTTTAAAATACTCTCTTAACAATATATTCTTCTAACAAATAGTAAAAGATTTAAAAAAGCGTATTTTAATAGATACAAGATACAATAACTTCTTTAAGTTTTTTTCTAACAATAAAGTTTTAAAATATTGTTTTAACAATATATTTTTCTAACAAATAGTAAAAAATTTAAGAAAGCGTATTTTAACAAATATAAAATATAATAATTTCTTTAAATCTTTTTTTAACAATAAAGTTTTAAAGTGCTTTTTAAAGATATATATAATACAAGTTGTATTTTAATATAAGAAATATATATTTCTTTATTATATTTTTAGCGAAAATAATATAGCAAATATTTAATCAAGAAATTAAGTCTAAGATTATTAAGATAATATATATTCTTTAATATAGAAACAAAATACTTTAATATATTTCTTTGTTATATTTTAAAGCAATAAGACAAATATATATATTAAAAAGCATTGTAATATAAATAGATCTAAAAATCTAAAAATAATATATTATTTTTAATACAAAAACAAGATATTTTCGATTTTTTTTTTTACTATATTTTAAGACTTTATAGACAAAAGAATTATATTAATATTATTATATTATAAACAATTATTTAAACAATAAATATATTAAATCTTCTTTATATCTTTAATATTTAAGATATATATATTGTTAGATTAATATATTTATAAAATAAAATTGTTTGTTTTCTTAATTAAGTGCTTTCTATAATACAAATTTATATACAAAGTAGAAGAGAATTAACTATAATATCTATGTTAAAGAACGTTAAATATAAGATCTTATAATACAAGATTTTTAACAAAAAACAAAAGTAAAACAATTGCAACAAAGCAAGTAATAATATAGACAAATTTACAAAATATATAATATATAATAAGCAAGCAACAAAACAAAAAACAAAAGATTGTTCGAAACAAATAGTAAAGATAATTAAACAAATAGATTACAAAGCAATAAACAATAGTAATCTAATATAGATTTCGCTCAAATTAAGTTAAACTAAATTAGATTAACTTGTTTAAATCTAGCGCAATTAAGCAAGTTAATTATAATTTCGTAAATTACTTTTTAAATTTGCTTATTAAATTAAATTGTTATTTAATTACTTTATATTTGTTTGCTATATTAATAATAATAATTTAACAACGTTAACAATATACTACTTAATATATATATATATTTTAAAATACTTTTTTAAAGTTATATTTTCTATAATATACTTTTGTTCGATTGTATATATATAGAATGCTCTCTTAGAAATATATTTTATATTAAATACTTTTGTTTATTATATATATATAAAATATTTTTTCGAAGTTATATTTTATACTGTTAGGATTAGAGCTTTGATAACTAGTATATAGTTAATTAACAAGAATACTAGCTATACAAAACTAACTATGTACAAGAAATAGATATAAGTATTATAAATGCCAAGACGCTAAATATTACTTATAGTATAGTTAAGACTAAAGAGCGAAGATCTAAAGAGTAATCGAAGAGCAAAGTCTATTTAATCTAAAATTGTAATATTATTTCTTTTTTCTATTTGCGAACTTCGACGAAGCAATATTAAATCTCTTAATTAGTATTTTTAATAAACTTTAGTTAATTTTAGATACTTGTTAAGTACAAGTTTCGATTAATATTAAATATATGTTAAGTATTACAAGTAAAGTTTTCGATATGTATCGAACAAAAGAATATATTTGTCGAGTAGAAAGAAATAATTAAAAATTTTAAAATTAAATATGCAAAAAACAATAATATGCAAAACAAAGAGCATATATGCTACAAATAATATTCTAATTAATTTTTAACTATCTTTAATTAGTGTTAAGCACGTTTATTAGATATAATCTAATGTTCGAAATTAAACGTTAAATAATTGTCGAATAGTAAAAATCAAGTTTCGAGTAATTTGTCGAACGACAATAAGATCGAAGAGAGAAAAAGAGTAATTAAATTTTAAGAAAATATTAAAAGTAAAAAAATTAAGAAGATACAAAAGATTATTAATTTTAATTTTAAGAGAGAAGTTTAAGTTATATAACGCGAAAATTAAGAAGTTGACAACAAAATAAAGATCAATTATTTATATAATCTAAAAAAAGAATTAACAACAACAAAGAAGAGTAACAATATCAAGAAATTAAAATTTGTCAAATTTCAACTATGTTCGAATACGTTTATCTAAACTTGCAACATAAAGAAAGAAAATAATATAAAAGTGTCTTAATAATAATTTATATACAATTGTGCGTATATTTAGAAATATTAAGTCAATTCTAATTTAAAGAATCTTTTAAAAAAACGTCGATAAAATATCTAACAAAAGCACTATAGAGACGACAACAAAAACTACAAATGTATATCGATTAACTTTTAACAATAATAATATATTAATAGTATATTTTCGAGATTCTTGTTAAATGCAATAGAGAGCAAAATAATATATCGAATTTAATTTCGATTACGAATGCATAACAAGTAACTTTTAGCAATAGTAATATATTAACAATGCGTTTTCGAAATTAATTCTAAATACAACGACGAAAACTATAGATATATATTAAGCGACGTTTTGGCGACAATAACAATAAAGTATAGAGACATATAAATGCGAATTATTTTACTTGTTAGATTCTTAATTAAGAGACGTCTTAAATATCTAATAAGATCTTGTTGCGTTTAAATATTAATAATAAAAGTTAATAACAAAGTTAAAGCAATTGTTAGCTATAAAGTAGTTTAATTATTTAGATTTATTATTGTAGTTTGTATAGCTTATAAAGAGAATTTAATATTGTAGTATTTTGCGTCTATAATTAATAGCAATTAGACTTAAATTTACGTTATTGTTATTTTTGCGCATATTATATTGTAATATCTTAATACTTATAACGTAGTATTCGAAATTGTTGCTAATATTGTTAACAACATTAACGAACAACAAAAACTTAATTTGTTAATCTAGTAAAGATTTGCTTTTGTCAAAATGCAAAAGTTATAAATAAAATACTAGATAAATCTTTATTAATTCGAATAATTCTAATTCGTAAACATAATTATTAATTGTCTAAATAATTTTATAAAGATTTGTATTTTTATGTTTTAAAAACTTGCATAATTAAGTTGTTTTAATATTTTCAATTTTAAATATATTGCGCAATACAACGACGATATGTCTAAAGTCTATAGATTGTAATAATAGCAAATAAGTAACTTAAAGAGTTGTTTGTCTATTCTTGATTAATTTGTTTAGCGAGTTAACTCAAATTTAAATTAATTTAGTTAAAATAAGCTAAATTTAATTGAAACTAACTTAGAAACTACAATATATTTTGTAGTTTTTGCTTTTTATATATAATTATCTTCTATAAAACAAATAATTTACTACATTGTTTATTATATCTTTTAATAAATTATAAATTCGAATTTGCGAAAACTTTTAACTCGATAGCTTCTAATACTACTATCGCGACAATCTTGATTGCGTTCTATAAAGAACAAAAGATATTATTATTAACAAATAGAAATCGACATATATCTTCGAGTTACGCGAGAGATTTTTGCGTAAATAAATTGATTTCGCTCAATTACAAGTTCTACAAAGAACGAACAACAATAAAAAAGACTAATTTATATATTTAAAAGAGAGCTAGTTAATACTTTAAAGAAAGCAAACTATATTGTTTAAAAGAGAACTAATTAACGCTTTAAAAAGAGCAAATTAAATTGTTTTAAAAAAAGTAAACATAATATTAAAAAATACTATTAAGATGACAACGTAACTACAACTTTCGTATTAAATTAATAAAAAATTAATATATTAAATTTTTTTATTGTTACTTAACAAATATTACTTTATCTATCTTTTTATTTTTTTATTAATTTTATTTTATTTACTTTTATATATTATAAGAAATAATATACGCAAGACAATCGATATACTTAGTCGAATTACAAACAAACAATAGTTTTGTCAAATAAAAAACTATCTTATAATAGAAGATCTTTAAAATATAATTTAATCTTTGAATTTTATTGTATTTTTTATTTTTACAAACAAAACTAATTTAATATTATTAATAATTTTTTAATCTAAAGATGTAAAAACAAATATTAAGACTACTTTTTATATTTAACTTTGTTTAAACAAAAACAATAAGAAAAACGTAATCGTTATAATTACAATATATAAAATATAGAGATTCTTAATATATAAGTACAAAAAGAAGCTTTAAATTATTAAAAGATAATACTTGGCAAACTATATAAATTACAAGAAGTTTATTAATCAAAATATTAATAAAGTATAAACGCATCTTAAGAAGCTAAAACAAAAAATTATTAAAATTTAATCTAATATAAAAAGACTATATTGCAACAATAAACTAATTTAGATATTATTATTTTTTTTGTTTTCGAAATATATTGCAATTTAAGATACTTTTAATATTTAAATTTTTTTTAATATCGACTTAATTCTTTAAAAGTTGCAAGAAAAAAAAATATTATTTAAAGTTAATAAAACTATTATATAAATTAAACGCGAAATTAGTTGTTCGAAATCTTAACATTAGTATTAAATTTTTTTTTTAAAATCGAATTTTAATTTTTATCGAAAATTTAATTTCTTTAATTGAAAAACTAATAAAAATATATATTGCTATTATTTTTGTTAAAGTCTTAAGTATTTTGTTAAAAAGTATCTTTTTTATATTAATATTCGCAAATATATTTAAAAAAAAAAAGACAAAAATTATTAAAAATAATAAACAAAAGTTTTACAAAAAATATTATATTTACAATATTAAAAACAATAATTTATTAAAAAAATCTTTATTTAATATTAGCAACTTTAATATTAAGAAAAATATTAATAAAAAATTTGCAATATTATTTAAAAAAAATATTAATAAAATTTTTAACAATAAATAAATTATTAATATTAGCGCTTTCTTATATATAACTAATTAGTTTCAATATTTTAAAAATTCTTTTATTGTTATTTCTAGATGTATTGTTAAGATCGAAAAAAAAAATTGTTTTTAAATTAATATAAAACAACAACAATATATGCAAAGAACAAAAACAAAATATATTTAACAAATATTTTTTTTGTTTTAGATTTTAAAATTAATTTTTTGTCTAACAAACATATATGTCAAAAAAAACTATATAAAGACTTCAACAAATATAGTATATAAATGCGAAATAAATAAGAAAGACGTATTCTTACTACAAATTAACAAAAAAATATATATATAATAAGCAAAATAGTATTAAACTTAAACAAGTTTGCTTTTATTGTTGTTATATAACAAAAGTCTCTTGTAGCGTTTCTAGCAATTAATAGCGTATTTAATTAAAAAAATCAAATATAAATTAATATTAATAAAACAATTATTAGCAATTTTAAAGCAAAACTATATAGTTTTTAATATTGTTAATTTGCTTATTTAGACGCAATTAAATTGCGAAAGTTGCATAAAATTATTATATTCTTAAAACTTGTTTTTATTATTAAAAATATAAATTTTTTTTGTAAAATATATATATTAATTAAGTTTTACAATAAGAGAAATTATTATATTAACAAATGTAAAATAGTTATTTTAGCTTTTATTTTAATTAATATTTGCGAATTACTACTAGTTTTAAAACTTAAATACAAGTATTTTTTTAAAATTGTTAACAATTACTTTTGTAAAATATAAGTATTAATAATAATTAAACAAAAATAAATTGTAAATATTTTTTGTTAATAGCAAATACAAACAAAGCTTTAAAGTAAAGTTAAAATATTTGCAATTTGCAACAACAACAACAAAAAACTTAAATTAATATTTAATAAATAATATTTATTCTTTAATATTATATTTAATTATATTTTATTATACAATTCTTTTTAAAATAATATTGCTAAACAAAATATATAAATTATTAAAAACTTTATAAGAATTATAATTAAAAAGACAAAACTTTCTATTAAATTCTAATTAAAAGTTGTACAAACAAATATATATCTACGAAATTGCGTAGCAATTAAATTGTTTATTAACAATAAATTTATTATATTTATAAAGATATTTATTAACATTAAATTATTTATTAATTATTTATATATATAAAACTATAAATGCTATTTTTATATAAACTTTAAATCTTTTTTTGTTAAAGATAAAAAAATAAACTTATAAATAGAAAACAAATAAAAGTGTTTCTTAAATATATTAACAAAACAAATATATTTGTCAAAATATAAATATTAAACATAAATAAAATTATTAAATATAATATTGTTAAATATATCGAAAATAAAAAGAAAGAATATATTAATCTTAAAATATATATTAAAATTATTAATATCTTGTTAAAAAGATAATTAATAAATAGATTTTGCAAAGATATAATTAAAAATAAATTTAATATAGATTTTGTTTATATTAATTTAAATCTTGTTTAAACTAACTTAGATTTTGTTTAAACTAACTTAAATCTTGCTTAAATTACTTTAAATTCTTCTTAAATAACTTCAAATAATTTTGTTTTATCTAAATATTATATACAAATATTTTTGCACGTTGTTATTCTAAAAAGAAAACAAGTTAATAATAGTGCAAAGAACTTAAGAGAATATCGAAGCAAAATTGTTTGCGCTATAATAATTTTTATAACTTAAAATATAATTAATAAAACTATAAATTCGAAGTGCGACTTTGCAATTATTAATAAAAAAAAACAATAATACTAGCAAGCTTGTTATATTTATATCAAAGATATAAAAAGAGATTGTAAACAATTTTATTTAAAAAAAGTTATAAAAAGATACTATATAAGAGAAACTATTTGCTTTTGCTATTAATAATATATAGAAGATTGTTACTTTTGTTTAAAACGCTAATATTGTAACAAGCAAATAAATATTTAAAACAAAAATATATATAAATAAAATACTAAAAAAGTTTAAAGCAAAATTAATTGCAAAAGACTTTATACAAGTCTTTGAAATTAATTATAAAGACACTTTTGTTTCAATTGTTAAATTTGATATTTTACAAATATTTCTTGTTATTATTATATTAGAAAATTTAAAATATTATTAAATAAATATTAACAATATCTTTATTAAGTCTTTTCTTAAGAAGAAGATCTATATAATATTTTTATCTAAAATAAATATATTTTTAAGATAATATTTGCGTATTTTTCGAAGTTTTTATAATTTAAAACAAGTTGTTTGCGACTAGCATAAACGCTATATTAAAAAGCTTGTTAAGTTAGACTTCAAGCAATACAATATTAATCTTTATTTTTTGTTGCATTTTAAACAATGTATTATATTTTTGCTTTATATTAATAATGTTGTTATTGCTATATAATTAATAAATAACGTTAATTAATTTAAACGCAAGTTTCAAAAGATATTTAAAATAAAGAATCTAAAAAAAATAAAAAGAATTCTTAATATTAGAATTATTTGCGATTAAAAAGTTAAAACTCTATATATAAATTAATCTTATTATATTAACGAGATACTTAATAAACTATAAATATTTATTAACAAAAGCAATTTAACTAAATTGCTTATAAATAAATACAATTCTTTTCGATTTGTTAAATTAAAAGACAAGTAAATTAATTAAAAAAATTATTAATAAGCAATTGAAAATATTATATATATAGTTATTTATATTCGCTCAAATATTGTTTTCGCAATAGAACGTCTAAATTAATATTTTGTTAATTCGACAAAATATTATAATTAAATCTTGAAAATACTATTTCGATATCTTTGTTTTATTGTTGACAAAAAACTAATATATAACAATAATAAAAGCTTATATTTAGTAATATACTTTAACTTAGACTACGCATCTAATAGATTAAATTAAAAGTTAATTCTTAAATATATATTTATAATAAGTAAAGAATCAATTGTATAAATGTTACGCAAGCAAAAATTAATAACAATATCTATTACTAAAGCTAAGTATATAGCTTTATTTATATATGTTAAGAAAAGTCTATAAATTATATAGATTCTAAGAGACACTAGCTATACGAAATATCTTAAAGATTTATTAAATCGCATAGATATTGTTAAGAACAAAATATACAAATTCGTATTTTTTATGCAACTAATAAGCGATAATTAAGTAACTCTAGCATTTATTAAAAACGCTTATATTAATAATAGATTAAAATATATCGACGTAATATTTTATTATATTAAAGATCTTTGCAAGAGTAATTGCATTCGCATTAATTTTGTTCGAAATACAAATATAATAACAAATAAGTTAATAAAGTTATTGCTTAAGAACAAGTTTAAGATCTTTATTAAATAGCTTGAATTAATAGATCAAAAAATTAATAAAAGCTAATAAGTACGTTATTATTAAATAGAAATATTGCGCAATACAACGACAATATATTTGAAGCTTGTAGATTGTAATAGTAGTAGATAAGCAATCTAGAAAGCTATTTATCTATTTTTAATTAATTTGCTTAACAAGTTGATTTAAATCTAAATTAATTTAATTAAGATATGCTAGATTCAATTGAAACTAGTTTAGAAACTACAATATATTTTGTAATCTTTGCTCTTTGTATATAATTATCTTCTATAGAACAAATAATTTACTATGTTGTTTGTTATATCTTTTAATAAAATATAATATAATTATTAATTTTAAACTCTAGAATCGCAATATATTTATAATTAGTAAATTCTACTTATTTAATTTAAGTTTAAATAAGCTTTTAACAAAGAAAATTTTGCAAAATTTTAATTTTTTTAATAATCTTATTAATATTTTTTATGTTGCGACAAGTTTTAAGTATAATATTGTCAAAAAAAACTACAAGTAACTTTAGATTTAATTGTAACAAATAGTCTTTAATAATAAAGAAAACTAATAAGTTAATAGATTTGCTAATATAATTGTTTGCAACAAATTCGACAATAACAAAATAATATTAACAAATTAGAATAATTCTTCTTAGAAACTTTTAGCAATTAGAGACTCTTAAGATTCTTGTGCGTATATTTTAGCTTTCGAACTTTATTAGTAAGATACAATTGACTCAAGATCGCTTGTAGTTAATCAAAAAATTTAAAAGATAATAAAGAGTTCTTCAAATATTATTTGTACGTTGTTAAGATTTATAGACGCAATCTATCGCGAACGCAATCTACAAACGTAATCTATTGCGCAATCTATTAGACATTAATAAATTAGAAAGACGATTTACTAGATTCAAAATGTAGATCTAGCTTAAATAGCTTAAGATTGACTCAAGACTTGCTTGAAGAACTCTTAGAAGCTTGCATTTAGAGAATCAAATAAAGCTTAACAAAAAGTATAATTATTAATGTTCGAGATACGCACGAATTCTTGTAGCACTTCGATTAACTCTCTATTTGTTACTTATTTACATTATAGTAATTTCTATAATAGAATCGAACAATTTGTAAGATTTTTACGCAAGAATAATGCGATAGCAAGAACATCTTTATAATTGCGTAATTGAATTGCGCAATAGATTGCGTTCGCGATAGATTGCGTTCGTAAATCTTGATAACGTACAAATAATGTTTGAAGAACTCTTTACTACTTTTTAAATTTTCTAGTTAATTATAAACAATCTTGAGTCAATTGTATCTTGCTAATAGAATTTAAGAGTCAAAATATGCGCACAACAATTCTAGAAGCTTCTAATCGCTAAGTGTTTCTAGAGAGAATTACTCTAATTTGTCGATACACAATACAATTATGCAATAAAAACGTTCTTGTTATTATATAACTTATGCGTAGAAATTTCACAAATTGTTCGATTCTATTATATAAATTACTATAATATAAATAAGTAACAAATAAAGAGTTAATCGAAGTACTATAAGAGTTTGTGCGTATTTCGAATATTAATAATTATACTTTTTGTTAAGCTTTATTTAATCTTCTAAATGCAAGCTTTTAGAAGTTTCCCAAGCAAGTCTTAGATTAATCTTAGATTATCTAGATTAGATTTGCATTTTAAATCTAAGAAGTTGTCTCTTCAATTTATCGATAAACTAATTTAGTTATTCTAATTGTATTGTACGTATATTTAAGGATATTGCTTAAAAACAACATTATTATTTTCGATTTAATTATTAATTTCTAAGTAAAACGCAATTAATAATTTAGATTTAATCTCTAATCTTTTGCAAAGATATTATTAAAAGTAAGCGATAAATTAAGTATCTCTATTAAAAACAATAATAACTAAAAAGCTTTTAATATATTAAACAAAATCGATAAAGATTTAAATAACAATCTTAACTTTTAAAGAATTTATAGATATAAACTTCTTACTTTTAGATAATTTATCAATTATTATTAAGATATGCTAAAAGATCTTTTCTTTATAACAATATAACAACAAAGAAATAATAAAGTTGCAAAATATATTTTACTAATAACAATTTAAAATAAACAAAAACTTTAATAGATTATATTTATATCTGCAATATAATTTAATATATTTATAAATCAAATAGTTTTTAATATATTTCTTGACATCTAAATACAATATAGATTAATAGTAGTAATACTATATTTTCTTAAAAGTAATTGTTTGATCTAGATGTTTAACGCTTAACAATTTATACTAAAATTTAATTGCTTCGATTTGAAAAATATTATTTATACTTTAAGATATATATGTTTTGTCTTAAACAAATAAGTGCTTAATATTAATTATTAAGTATTTAATTATTGTACAATTTTTAAATTTTAACTTAATTATTTTGCGAAAAGAAATTAAAATCTATTGTTTATTAGTTTCTTTAATCTAGATAATTTGTTCTATTTTCTTATTATACAAATATATCTTTAATATCTATTGAATAAAAACTTCAAAATCAAGTTTTGTTTTAAATTTCTTCTTTTTTGTTAAATTAATTGCAATAGCGAACAAGAGTTAAATTATAAAAGAAATTGCGAATATAAATAGCTAAATTGTAGATAAAATAAATATATTTAAAAGAAAGACAAAATTAACAATTAAAAACAACAAAACTATAAATTAAAAGATTGTAAATACAACAATAATAAATAAAAAAACTAAAAATAAAGATTTAGTAAAGTAAAATCTATTTTGTTAAAGTAATGCAAATACTATAAACAATAAGAACGTAAATAATTTTATATTTTTATTAGTTATTAGCAAAATTTAAGTAAACTTCTTGCAAGCTTTTGCGATTCTTTTGTTAGCAATTAATTTAAATTTGATAAAATCTCGAAGCAAACAAACTAATTTTGTTACTAAATTGTAAATAACACTTAATAGAAACAAGATTAATATAACAACTTTAATTATATCTAATCTTAAGTTATATTATTTAAGAATTGTTTGTTGTTAAAACTAATTGCGAGAGTTATTATTGTTAAAGAGCAAATTTTGCAATTCTTTAATTAAATTATTTGACTTTGCGTCTAGCACGTCTAATTAATAAATAATCTTAAAATTAAAATTAAATAGAAATTTGATCTAACAAGCTTAACAACAATTAAGCTGCTTAATAATTATAAAATGCTTTAAATTACAATACTTAATGATAATCTTAATAGACTACTTAATAAATATATTAATATACTCTAAATATTACTTCTTAAAAGCGCAAACAATAATTAATAATTTTTTGTTATAAATTTAGTAGTTGTACTTTACGAATAATATAATTTTAAACATATAAATTATTAAGTAAAGCAATTTATTCGAATTTATTTATAAGAGCATAACAACAATTATAAAATTAAAAACATCGCTTTTAATTTAAATCTCTAGATTAAAATTAAAATAATATAAGGTAAATTAATTAATAAAGATTTGTTTAAAAACTTTAAACGCAAGATCTTTAAAATTGTCAAATTGTTAAAAAAAATAAAACTTTTGTTTTTGAGTTTACTAAACGCTAACAAAGATTTAGCTAAACTTAAATAATTATAAATAAATTATTAATAAAAGTTAACAAAGTCTAAAAAGACTTATACGTTATATACGCAAATAGAAGCTTTTTACTTAAAAATGCATTTAATCTTCTTAAAATTTATTTAAATTTTCTTAATAACAATAATTAGACTTAAATATTTAACTTGTTTAATAAAGAAAATATACTTGTTAATATCTAAATAAAGATTTGCGTTATAAAGCTTAGCAAGAACTTTGTTTATATAATTCTTATATTTTGTCTTAATATTATTGTAAATTAAGATATTATTTATATAGATAATGCAAAAATCGTTTAAGTAAAGATTAAGAATTGATTAATAAAAAATTAAAACATAATTAAAACATTATATAGCTTAAAAGATATTACAACGTACTTAAACAAGTTGTAACAAATAATAAAGATTATTTTGTATTTATTATTAAAACGTATTTAAATTTTGTTAAAAACAATAATAATATTAAACTTATTATAGTATTTGATTTTATATAATTGTTGTAAAATCTCTCGAATTAATAATAAAATATTGCAATTTTTAATTGTTAAAGTGTTAAAATCTTTATATTTTACTTATACGCGCAAATCTTTATTAGACTTCTTAATTATAAGAATAGAGACAATATATTATAAAATGCTATTGCGAATTTAATCTTTACTTTTTATATTATTTAGATAGACTCTAATAATCTCTTCTTTTAAACAAGAGATATTATAGATTTTTTTAATTAAAGAGATTGCTTTTAAAATAAGATTAATAATATAATTAATACTTTTATTAAATAACAACTTATTAACTTCTTATATATTAAAAAGCTTAACTTATTGTTTAAACTTCGAATAAATTTACTTTTTTAATTGCTTTAGACTAAAAGAATCTCGCTTAAATTTAATATAAAATTTGTCGTAATTATTAAGAATAATAATTGCAACATTTATAATAAAATTGTTGTTTATAGCGCAAGCTAAATATTTATTGTTTTTCTTTAATTAATTTAGCATAACAAAATATTTAAATAGTATAATAACTATTTTGTAATTTTCTTTGTTAATAGACTTTAAAAATGCAAAGATATTTATTTAATAAATATCGACTTTATTAAAAGACTTCGAAGACAAACATTTTAATTGCTTGCGTTAATTATTAAAGATTTCTAACAATTATTAATTTAATAAGCAATATTTTATGCAATAATTAAAGTTAAATTTAAGAAATTATATATTGTTTTTAATTTATATATTATATTTCTTAATCTAAAATATGCTAAAAATAATTGCGAATTATTTTAATTTAATTATTAAATATTATAAGATATTAATATGTTTGCTAAGATTAATAATAACTTAAATAATATAAATAATATTAAGAGCGAATTTGTTATTAATTAGACGCAATTTAATAAAATTTCGAAACAATATAATAAAAAGTTTATAAAGTTTGACAAACTTTTTATTAATAAAGATTTTATCGAAGACTCTAATATTAATAACTAGCATTATTTTGATATAGCAATTATTAAAAAACAAATAAACTTAATTTGAACAAATTTTAACGTAAAAATTTAATTGCTAGTTGTTAAGCAACTTGTTGTTAATAACGCTATAGTTAAGTAACTAGATAATATTAGACTATAAACTTGAAGATATTTGTTACTAGTATTAGCGATCTATTTACAATATATATGCGATCTCTTTTACTTAGATCTTAGACTCTTAGCTACTTAATACATTATTAGACTATATAGTGCGTATTAACAATTCCGAAACTCTTGTTAATAGTACTATTAGTAACTAATAATCAAATTAGCTAATTTGTCGATGTATTCGTTCTACATAATTAAACGCAAGATTGGATTACAATTAGTAGAATTCGTAGACGCATAATTGATATGCGCTTTGTTAAAATCTAATCTCGTACGTTGTTAAGTCTTATAACATGAGCGCAATTTACAAGCGCAATTCACGAACGCATTTCTCGACTACTATGCGCACAACATAACTACGCTATAGAGATGTTTCTATTGGCGCATAACTCGCGCATAGAAATCTTACGAATTGTTCGATTTTGTTATATAAATTACTATGATATAGACGAGTAACAAATAAAGACGTAAGCGAAGCATTGCGAGAGTTTGTGTATATCTCGAACATCAAAATTGAATCTTTGTTAAGCAAGCGTTAAGACTTTTGCTACTAAATGAATTCTAAGCTAGCTAATAGTTAAATTAGCAATTTTCGCAATAGACACTTTCTAAGTAGGGGTCCCGAAATTGTCGATGCGATTTATATATATATTGCGATAAATCTCTATTATTATAGTTGTTTACTAACTAGAATTTTATTTCTATCTTGTTATATTGAAGTTTAACGCGAGAATTTAATTATAACAACAAATATTAGAACAACAAGTTGTCAATATGTCTCTAAAAACAATCTTAGAAATTCAAGAATTCAAAAGCTTAAAAATACAAAAAAAAGAGTATAAAAGATAGATTAACTTTGACAAATTATTAGAATCAAAAACTTCAAAAATTAGAAACACAAAATTAACAATTTAGAAATTAAGATATTATTAGATTAAAAAGCAAAAAAAGAAGAGACAAAATCAAAGTATTAAGAATAGCAATAAGTATTATAAATCTAAAGATTAAGATATCTTATTAAAATTGCGATTAATATCTATTGTTAAAACAATAGATTGTTCGCTAATTATAATAACGTTATTAAAAGAAGCTTCTTAGCAATATAATTAATTTATTTGCTTAAAAGCAAAAACGTTATTTGAACTTTTTTTTAATAAAAATTGAAGCAAATCTTTAACGTAAAAATATGTGTTAATAGTAAATCGACAACTAACTAGAAGAAACAATAGATTAAGAACGTCTACTTATAAACAATTAAAAAGATAAAGAAGCAATAAACAAAAAAACAACGCAAAGTTAAGAAAAAAAAAGAAAATCTCTTCTTAATGTTTTTGCAAAGAAAAGAAAGAAATTTGCAAATTAAAAAAATTATTTTTTAAATTAATTATTATTATTAGTTTTTTTAATTTAGTAGTTGTTACTCTTATTATTTGTTGTTAAACTATTCTTTTAAAAATAATATCTTAGAACAATAGAAAGATTGCAAAATCTTTTTTTAATATATTTATATTAATAGCAAGTTTACTTTATAACTTTATAGAAATTGTAAAGTTTTATTACTATATAATCTTTATATTTTTCTTAGAAACGCTAGAAGCATCGCACTTTAATAAACTTAATATTATTAATTTTTTAAATTAACTCTTGAATCTTTGTAATAAATATAAAATTATTTTTTAATATAAAATTATTAAGTTGTCTCAATATTGCAATAAGCTTATAGAGAACTTTATTAAATCTATTATTGTCTAAATAAATAAAAAATAATTTGAAATAATAAATAAGTTAAAAAAGAAATATAAAGATAGAAATTAAAATTAAAAAATTAACTTTTATATTTTTCTAAAGTCTTTAAAAGACATATTAAGAGCAAAGTCGAATAATATTTATAAATATAGTTAACAATTTAAAGTTATTTTCTCGAAACTTATTAAACTTAATTAAGTCGATAAATACACTAGATTCTTGTAATATTTAAAGAATCTTTTTTGCAACATTTATACTAAAATAATGCAAAAGTATAGAGTTAATTTAAACAACGCAATTATTATAATATTTAAATTGTTATACAAGATAATTATAAAATTGATTAAAAATAAGACAATTATGCGAGAAATAAATATTAATAGCAATTAAATTGCTTAGCAAGTTGCGAATATTAATATAAATAAATTAATAAATATAGTAAGCAAGAAGCAAGATCTTATAAAGAAAAAAATTATATTAAAAACAACCTTTGCTCTTTTAGTATTATTAGTAGTCGCAATCGAAAACACAAAAATTAACAAAATTTTAAATATTTTGATACAAGCTTTTGAAGATCTTAAGATTAATAATATTTGCAAAATAACAAAGAGCAAAATTTATTAAATAATTTAACAAGCAATAATAATACAATTACAAAAGACTTCGCATATTGTATCTTCTTAAATACAAATAATAGTTTAGAGTTTATCTTAAAAAACAATTTATATTCATTAAGAATTTGCACTTGTTTCTAAATACAATTGATCTTAATTAGAATTAAATAAGTGCTTGTTTTGTTACAATTTGTATAGATAATAAATTTGTTTAAAGTTAACAACTTTAATAGCGAATAAAAAAATTTATATAAACAAAAGCAACAAAATCTATTATAAATTTAACAATTCTAAAGATAAAGAAATAAAGTTGTCTCTTAATAATACGAAGATTAAAAGAGAGATCATAAGAATTTATCTTCAATAAAGAGCGCAAAATCGTGTTCGAAATTCTATAATTACAATAGTAGCAATAAGATTAAATACTAATTTTTTGTTAAAAAATAAGAAAAATAGTAAATCAAATTAAACAATAGTAGAAATCTAGAAAATTCGATTAGAACAAGATTTTTTTAAACAATAAACACTCTAGAAGTTTCTAATAAAGCAATTGATCAAAATAATTAAAGAAAAAATTAGAAAAAAAGAGAGATTCTCGAAGATTAAGAATATTAGATTTAAAAATTATTTAAAGATAGTAGAAATTGCAAAAGAAAAAATATATATAAAAAAAAAAGTAATAGAAACAAAAGTAGAGAATATTATAATAAAGAATGTTCTTGCAATAATTAATTCTAATTCGAAAATTATTAAGTATTAGAAAATTAAATTTAGAAAAAAGCAAAAGACTTTTGCAAACTATATATAGCAAACAAAATGTTCAAAAAAAATGCTACAAACTATAAAGAATTAAGTCGATTTTAAAACTCTAACTTAGAGTATTTTTATCTTAAAAATAAAGATAAAATTAATAGATTTTTTAGATTTTTGTTTTAATTTAAGTTGCTTTTTTTTGTTTTCTTTTTAATAAGAAATTTGATACTATAGTAATAGAGAGAAAATCTAAGAAGTTTATTAAAAAAGAGAAAAAGACAATTGTTATTATAAAATCAATCAATACTAGATTTATCGAAATTGTTTATTTTAAAAATATTGTTGCAAGAGTAAAATCTTTTAGAACTTTATATTTTGTCGTTTGCTTAATTGTATAAATATAGCTAAAAGATATAAAATTCAAAGCGATATTTAATAGTAATGCGAAAATTAACTATATTAGGAAGAATTTTGCGAACAAAACTAATTTAGTTATTCGACAAGATATTTCTATCTTATTGATAGAAATTATAGAAGCACGTATTTGTTTCGAAAAAGTAATAAAAGATATAGAGATATTAATTGAGAGAGTAATAGTTTATATCTTTATTTTTGTTGTTTCTCGATTCAATTACGAAATTCTATTAGATCAATATTTTTAGCAAAATATCTAAATAAATTTTGTAAATATAGACGACAACTTTCTAAAATTAACAATTTATTTTAGAAACAAAACAAAATATATTAGTATTTTGAAAATATTTGCTAATTACTTTAGTAACAAGAATAAAAACATTATATTTTTAGAGAAATCTTTAAATCTTTAAATCTTTAAATAATTGTTTAGTTAATATAATTGCTCGACTTTGCAAATCTAATTGCAAAAAATCTTCGAAAATAAAAATAAAAATTATTAGAATAACAATATTGCAAAATAAAATCAAAAAAAAGAATTGACAAAATTCTAATTAATTAGAGCAAACAAATAGTATTAATGTTTGTTTATTTGTTAATATAATTAATTAAAATTAAATAAATATTTAAATTAATACTATATTTCGAATATTTTAAGAATTATTAATAATTCGAACTTTTTAACTATATATTATAAAAGAGACTTTCGCTATTCGATTATCTAGAAATTTCGATATTCTTTGTTAATCTTTTATTGTGTCGCGTTTATTTGTTCGAATAAATACAATATATAAGCGAAAAATTCAAAAAACAAATTCGATAAATATAAACAATTTAAATAGTTTTATTTTAGACAAATATTTAAATTGAAAAGAAATGCTAAAGCTATTAATTACATTTTTTTTTTAAAAAAAACTTAACAAAAAATATAATCTCTTTGTAATATTTAAGCTCTTAAGTATTAAACGCAATTTTCGTTTTATTAAAAAACGTATTTAAAAACTAATTATAAAATTTAAACTCTTTTTGCAAAAACAAAAACTCTTAATTATAATACTCTTTAATTGTAAAATTGTTTTAATATAAAGTTTTACTAAGATAGACAAAATTAAATTAAAGATTATATTTAATTAGAAAATTCGCACTATAAAGTATAAAATATAGCAAGCTTCAAAAATTTTAATTTCTTAAATATTAAATTTTATTGTAATTAAGATGCTAAAGAAATATCTTTAAACAAATTTAATAAAATATTGTTATAATCTCTATTAAAATTCTTGATTTCTAATAGATAAAAAGAAGAAGAACAAGTATTGCATAGTTAATGCAACTATAAAAATAAACAAAATAACAATTCGAAATACTAATATATCTTTTAATGTCGAAGAGTTTGCAAAAGAGTTTATCAAAATAGTAATTGCGTTATTAATTAATTTCTTTTCAAAATATAATTAAATAGATCTTGCGTTAAAAAGTTGCAATTTTATTGTTTTTATAACTTCTTTTAAACTATTTAAAATAACTTGTTTGTTATAGAGTGCAACTAATTTAATTGCTTAATTTGTAAGAATTGTAATACGCATTCTTAAGAATTTTCTTAACAAATATTGCTTATTTGTAAACAATATAAATATAAAAGAATTTAAATTAAATTATAACAACAAAAAAATAGTTTTAAAAATTAAACTATTTGTTTTAAAATATATTTAATAGTTAAATGCAATATATATATACGTAAAATTATTTAAATATACTATATTTAACAAAAAATCTTAATTCTACAAGTCAAAAATTAAAATTGTCGATTTTGTATATAATTTTAATAAATAATTTTTTAATAGTATTAAAATTATTAAGATTATTAGATAATTATTATGCAAAAACATTTTTAAAGCTAGAGTCTTTATAAAAGTATATATCTACTATTAAATTTAAATATTAAAATTTATAATTGTCGCAAAGCTAATCTATTATTTGTTTAAAACAAAATATGTTTTTGTTTAAAACTTTAAGTAGCAAAACACTATAAATAAACTAAAGATTGCTTTAATAAATATATTAAAAATACGTATTTTAAACTACTTTATTTTAATTAACAAAATTATTTTAATTGTAAATTCTAGTTTAAAAAATTAAAAAATTATATTAATACAAATTAATACAATAACAAAAAGAAGACATTTTTTACAATATAAAAGTAGACTTTGAAGCAAACAAGAATTTCGATACAATATTAAAAAGCAAAAATATTCAAAACTTATAAAGATTTTAAAGAAAATATAATTCTAATTATATAGAGTTTAATTTACAATTAAAATTAATACAAATATTTTAATAACTTAATTTAATTGTTTTGCAATAAATCTATCTAATACTTTAATAATTTATTAATTAATTTAAATTTATCTTTTTAACTTTAATATATAATATATATTTAATCGAAAATATACAACAACTAACAAATTTTCAAAAAAATGAAAAAAGTTGTTTGACAATATTGACAAAATTAATAAGAAAAATATTAATAATTTTATTAACAATTAATTAAACTATATTTGCGTTTATTCTATACAAGTAACAATATTAAAAAAGAACAAAAATATTTTCAAAAATAAATATTTCAATAAATTCGAACAAATTGTTTAATATTTAATTTTGCTACAAAAATTAAATATAAGTTAAAAGAATTTTTGCAAATTCAAAAATTATATTCTTTATTTTCTAATAAAAGAAAAGCGTTTATTTTAAAAAATAAATAAGAATATATCTTTATATAAAGTAGTAAATCGAACAAAAGACAAAAATTAAATCGTAAAAAGCTTATATAATAAAAAAAACTATAAAAAAAAAAAAATTTATCGACGTATTACAAATTAATATTAATAACAAAATTTATTTAATTTTTGCAAAAAATATATTGCAAATTGCAATAAATATTAGCAAAAAGTTTCTAACAAACAAAAGAAAATTATATATTTAACTTATATTTTCGACTTATAGAAAAAAATTATTGTAGATTATATTTATATATTAATTGCAAAAATATTTATTAAAATAAATCTAGTAATTGTTCGAAATAATTTAACAAAATAAATAGAAATTAAAACAATTCTAGATTTTAAAATATTTATTATAGTAAAGTTTTTATAAAAAAACATTTTTTGTCGATATAAATATATTAAAAAAATAATTATAAATAACAAATTCGAAAACAAAATTAATATAATAACTAAACTTCTAAAAAAATATAGTATTAAAAAAGTAACAATATCAACTTATTATTTATAAATAAATAAAATAATAAAAAGAGAATATAAATCTATTGTTAATATTTTGTTTAAATTAATTAAAATTTTTTTTACAAATTAATTATAATATTTGTACGCAATATTATAAATTAATAAAACAACAATTTAAGAATTTATTAAGAAAATATTGTTTTACTTTAAGTTTAAATACAAAGTTGTGCTATTAATTAAGATAAAATATTTAATCTAATATATTATAGATTAAAGAAAAACTTGTTTAACAACAAATCTATTAATATTGCGAACAAAACAATTAAAAAGAAGAAATAAAAATATCTAAAAAGTAGCTTTGCATTTTTGTTGTTTTAGAGAAGCAAACAATTTTTTTTTCGATAATAACTATTAGTTGTTAACGCGTTTATTTTAAACTAAAGATTTGATTTTATTATATAATATTAAGCTTAATAAAAAATACAACGTAAAACTATTTTTTTAATAATTAAATTTTTTTAAAATAAAAAAAGAAAATAGAATTAAAGACTTTTATATTTTGAAAAAAATTAATAATACAAAACTTAAAGATATTTATTTAGAAAATTAACTAAAAAAATATATAGCAAAAAATTAGAATTTTTAGATCTTTGCGAAATTAAAAGACAAAAATAAAAAAATAAAAGATAATTTTATATAAAAGACAAAGAATTAGTTTAACTAAAGTAACAAAATATTGTTTGTAATTATTATATTATTGCTATCTTATTACAATTATTTAAATTATATAGAAGTATAAATTTTTTTTTAAGAAAAGAAAAAGTTGCGATCTTTATATTTGTTTTATTTGCAAAAACTTTAATATAAAGTTTATTAATTTATAAATATTAGAAAGTAATATAATTACGCAAAGTTATTTACAAAATATTATAGTTTCAAGCATTCGAGAAGAATAAATAGAAAAACAAAAAAATTAAAAAGTTAAAATATTAACAATTTCGATCAATTAGAAGCAAACAAGTAGCACTAGTATTTGTTTGTCTACTTTAATTGATTAAAATCAACAATTAAAAAGCAATCTAAAAGCATTAATAACAAATTTTGACTTAAAATTCTAAAATTTTAAGAATTTCTTTAAATTATAAAGAACAAATTTTAATTATCTTTTACGCAATATTTCTTAACAATAAAGATAGCAAGATTATATATTAATTATATTAGCTTTATACTTGTTTGCAAATTAATATACAAATAAATGTTAACACAATTTTTTTGCGTAATTGATAGTATAAATATTGCAAACAACAATTAAGTTTATAAGTAAAAATTCTTTGTATTTAAAGCTTTATATTTGTTAAATATTTAAAACAAGTTATTGCTTTATTTATAAAAATATAGCAACTTAATAATTTAATTCTTTATTTGCAAAATTCTCTTTTTTGATCTATTATTTTTGTATAAATTTTCTTTTATTAAGTTTGTGTTATAATAAATTTAGAGCAACAATTATAAAATATTAAACGTAAACAATTTTTTGCAAAAAAAAATTTTTAATCTTTATTAAAAAATTAAAATTAAGAACAAGAATTATTATCTATATTAACAAAAAGATTTTATAAAGAGCGATAGCTTATATTTGCTAAACAAAATACAAGTCAAGATTTAATAATGTTAATATATTTTTTTTGTAGTTAAAAATCAACTTTTTCGACTAAATTATTTTAAGTATAAGATTAACAAATACTATTATAACAATTATAAACATTATAACGTTAAACTCTTTAAACTTAAACTTAAATTAAATTGCAAAAAACAATTATTTAATTTATAAAAGACAATTTAATTATTAAGAATTGCGTCTATATTTAAGTAGTTAATATCTTGCTTTAATATAATAAAACTACTAACAATAAAAGAAAAAAATATTTAAAAAATCTTCGAAACATAGTTCTAGATATCTTGAAAATAGTTAAAAATTAAACGCGAGATTTGTAACAAACAATTAATAAAAATGTTCAAGTATTAATAAATAATCTATTATAGCAAAAATTGAAAAACGTAGCACAAAGAATTGATTAAAACAAGAGACTATAAATTTAAAATAATTAAGTTTAACTTCGCAAACTATAGTTATTAAAGACTACGAATATATTGTTTAAAAATATAGATTAATTAATTATTAAAACAATATTGCGAATAGCAAAGAAGCATTAGAATTTGCAAAGAATTTTGAAGAAATTAAATTAAATTGTGTGTCATTAACTTAAATATTATACTATAAAATCGAAACGCGTTGCTAACTATACAATTGACAACTATAACAAAATAAATATTAAAAAATTCAAAAATACAATAGCGTTTATTGAACAAAAGCTTTTAAAAGTTGAAATAAAAAATTATTTTTAAAAATATAATTTAATAAGAATTTTAGACGAAAAATTAAAAAAAATTTGTCGAACAAAAATTTAAACAATTTTGTCTTCTTCTATAAAAAATATAGAGAGAGCGCAAATTTAAAACAATAAATAGAAAGAATTTAAATTGTTAATTTTTTAATTAAAATTAAAGTTAAAGTCCAAAAATAACAAGATTTACAAAAGATAAAACAAGAAAAAAAACTAGAATTTAATTTCTTTTAGAGAAACTTTTTTTTGTTACTATAATTGCAAGATTTAATATTAAGATTATCTTTATTAAATTTTAGATTATTTAAAATTATTAATATAACAAAATTACGTATTTTAATTATTAAAATTGCAAGAATCTTTTTAAAGACAATAATTATTTTTATTTCAATAAATAAAAAGAACGATATAAAGAATTATTTATATATAGAAGTAAATATAGATTTGCAATATTAAATCAACTATTATTTAGCAATATTAATTAAAGTTTTTCAACTAATTAAATTAGCTATATCGATAGAAAAACAAAAAAAAGATCTAGTTACAATTATATTAAAATTAATTGTCTACATAGTTTATTAAAGAAAGCTAAAAATTTTGTTAAAAATAAATCGAATTTCTAATAATTAAATTAAGAGATAAGTAATTTAGTATTATAAGAAACAAAACAATTTCTTAATATTTGTAAAACAAAATAGATTAAATTTTAAATTTAACATTTGTTTGTTTATTTTTGAAGATTTCTTAAAGCAATACATTTATAAGAGAAAAGAGTTAATCTTTTTATTTAACAATTTTTAGTAAACTAATGTTTAACTTCAAGTAATAGATAATATTAATCTAGCAAAATAAAATTAACATAAAATAATAGTTTGTTAAAATTAATTTGTTTATTTAATTGTTAATTCGAAGTACTAAATATAGTTGCAACTTTAGAACAAATTGCAAATAATATTATATTATTAACAAAGAAATAACAATTAACAAGAAAAATAACTTCTTAATTGTTTGTTCTCTATATTGCAAATAATAATACAAATAAATTTAAATTCTTATATAATATATATGTTTTTATAAGACAATTACAAGTATAGATTGTTAACAATATTTTATTTATTAATCTTTAAAAAGCATAAAAATTAAACGTTGAAACATTATTTTAATCTTAATATAAATTAAAATATTTATTAAGAATCTTAATAATTGCAATTAATTGTTTTTCTTGTTGCACAAAATAATTTGTTTTGTAAAAAATATTTGCTAAATAATTTTTATAATTAGATTAATATATAGTTGCAAAAAGCAATAAAAAGAGAATAACAAAATAAAGAAATACTAGAAACTAAGTTAATAGAAAAGAATTTACTAAAATAGAAATTGCATTAAGCAAATATATTTTATTAATTTAAAAATATACAAATTGCGTAATCTTAAATTTTTTATTACAAATTAAAAATCAAAATTAATATAAAAATTAAAATATTTTTTGTCTACGTAACTCTATTAGAAAATAAAGAAACTTTATAAATTTTTTAAATAAATATAAGAAACGATATTGTTACAATTTATTAAAACTTAACTTTGTTAAATCTATCTTTAACTAATATATTTTATTATTTTAAAATTGCTATCTATTTCTTTTTTATATTTAATATTAAAAATATTATTATAAAATATATGTTTTAAAACTTAATAAAAATAATAAAGAAATTAAAAATACTATTCGAAAATACAAAAGAATTTAATTGTTTAATAAAATAAATTCGAAAATATGCAATATATTATATAGAATTAATATAAAAAGAGATTTAGAAAATAAAAAATAAAGTATTTAAATTTTATTTATAGATACAATTTATAATATTTGAAAACTTTAAAGTATTTAATATTTATTAATTTAATATTTAGAATAATTTAGATTCTTATTTGACTAATTATAAAAAGAAAACAAGATTTAAGTCTTTAACTATTTGTTTTAATAAAGAAGAGAAAATTTTGCTATTTTAATTCGAAATTAAAAAGAAACGTTATAAATTAAAACTAAATTAATAATATAAATCGAATATTTTAAAACTAGAAATAATTTTTAGAACTATATATTTATTTTTTGTCTTAAAAAGTTTAACATAGATATAATAGCAACAATTTACTCTATTATTGTTACTTTTCTTTTAGATTAATTTTTTAAATTTATGTTAAGAAAATTTATTACTATTGTTATTGTCTTTAAAGAATAAATAAGATTTATAATAATTAACTTTATTAAATATTTAGTTTCGATCAAATAATTTTTTTAACTTTAAAAGAAGTTTTATGTAAATTAATTTATTACGTTCTTTACGCAATCGATTCGAATAACAAGAGAAACAAAAAATCTAGCTTAACAATCTTGAAAAAATAAAAGCAATTTTTTAATTTTTTTACTACAATTCTTGTATAAACAAAAACAAAAGTTTCTTAATTCAATAATTAAAAGACAATTACTAAAAGAGAGAAAATTGTATATAGTTAAATAATTAAATAATATTAGACTATAAATTTAGAAATGTTTGCTATTAGGATTAGCAATCTATTTGCAATATATATGCGATCTCTTTTACTTAGATCTTAGAATCTTAGTTATTTAATATATTATTAGATTATATAATGCGATCTATGTATACATTGCGATAAATCTCTATTATTATAGTTATCTATTAACTAGAATTCTATCTTTATCTTGTTACAACGTTAGAACTAAGTTCGACTTTAATAAACAAAACTTTATTTTATAAATTAAATATAACTTTAAGCTCTTTTATTGTTTTTTGTATAAATGTTAATTTCTATCTTAAATTGCGACTCTTATTAAAGACATTTAGTTTTTCGATTTGCTAAAGTTATTTAAGTTGTTATTTAAGATATTGAAGCAACTTTTTTCTCTAAATGCTATTAGTTTAAGATTGTTAATATTATAAGTTTTAAGCTTAATAATTGCTTTTTTTTAATTTTAATTAATTTTTTTTTGCAAAAGATATTTAAGTAATTAAAACAATATTTTAAGCGTAAGCACTTTTGATAAAAATTCTTTTTTTTAATCTTATCTTTAAGTGCTTAAAATTAAGAAATTAATTTTATTTCGAAAGAAGTCTTTTGTTTAATTATTTAATTAATTAATTTGTTATTGTAAGTTTCGAATCTACTTATAAATTTATGCGTAATACTTTAATTTTCATCTATTTGCGCAATAATAAATCTATTATATGTATTAACTTAAAGCGATTAATAATCTTTCTTTTGTTTTATTCTAAAATTTATATTGCGTAATTAAGAGATCAAGTTATTAATATTAATAATGTTAACTATATTGACAAATTAATTATATAACTTGTTGCTTAGTCTTAAATTAAATTAATACGTTTTTTAATTTTTAAGCAACTTAATATTTGTTACAATTGACGTAAATTAAGTTACGTATTTGTTAAAATTTTTAAAAGACTTTATAACGAAATTAGATAACGTAAGTCTAATAAAGTTTTTATATTATTAATTAAATTTGTCAAATTAAATATAGAGATTTATTATTAGTTTAGCTAATATATTATAAAGTTAAGCGAAATTGTTGTTTTAATTTAATAAACGATATTTAATATCTTTGAAGACGTTTTTTGTACATTTAATTGTAACATATGCTACCTTAATTAACTTATTATTAAATATGCGAAAACAAACTTTAAATTTAACAAAAAGCGTTATTTGTTATTAATTAAATTTCTTTCAATTACTTAAGAAGATAACTAAATTAAAAAATTTAATATTGTTATATATTAATTTTTTAATCTTAAGTAAACTATTTCTATAAACTTTGTTAAGATATTTGCGATTTTATTAATTTAATTTGTAAAAAAATATATTATAATTGTTGCTATTGTTGCTAAGATTTTGACAAAATAATAAGCGATAAATAGATTTAAATTGCTTATAATAATTAAGCTTTTTAATTAATTTATTTTGTTTCTTAATTAGTATATTAGTTGTTTTCTTTTATACTTTGTCTTTAGCTTACTTTATATTTCGCTTTTTTTATAGACTTTTGCAAGTAATTCGAGCTTTATTTAATTTATCTTTAATTATACAATTTCTTTGTTTCGATCTTTTCTATATTGTATTAAATACTATATATAGAAATAAACGCTATTAATATACTTAAATTAATATGCGAAATTTTTAGTTATATTTTTAACGAAGTTGTTGCTATATAAAAGCTTTGCAAAGTTTTTTTAAGTCTTTTGTTAACAACAATTGTAATTGAAAAAAGATTAATAAAATAAAGATTAATTAATCTTAATTTTAGTCTTATATTTAAACTTCTTAATAAATAAAGATAATATATTAATATTTTTAAGAAAATTGTTATTAAGTTTAATTAATTTAAGATTTTCGAAAACAAATATAAATAATATTTGCAATTGTAATTTTAATAATAACAAAGTCTTAATATTTAATTAATAATAAGATTGATTTTAAAATGCAACATCTTTACGAGACTTAAAATTAAAGAAAGATATTTAATTCTTTATAACGAAATTGCGACGCATTATAATAATAGATTTGCACAAATATTGTAAATCTTAATAATTATAAACAATAATAAAGTAGTAAGTAAAAATATAAATTTAGATAAAACGTTTCGTTTAAATACATTTGCTCTATTTAGATATTATATAATTTACTTTGTTTAATTAAGTCAATAAATATTGAAATAAAATTATTAATATCGAAAACAAGTATTGCTTAAGTATTGTATCGCGTAGTAAATTCTATATAAAGTAAAAAAATATTGTTCGAAAACAACAATATTATAATATAAATATTAATTTTAGCAAATTTGCTTGTTTATTTTAGCAAAATTATTAAATTGTAGCTAAAACGATTTGTTGTTTATTTATTTTAGCAAGTTTACTATTTTTTTCGTAGAACTTTTTTCAATTTAGCGCAATAAAAATTAGAGAATACTTGTCTAAAAAGTTAACAAAATTTATTATTATTAAGTTATATATCTTTCTTAAAGATATTTATTGTTGCAACTTAATTATGCTTTGCAAAGCGTCTATTTTAGTAGCTTTGTATCTAGAATTGCTTTAATAACTTTATATTTAAAGTATATTTTAAAGAAAAAAAAGTTAATACAAATAAATATCTTTAAAATACGATTCGCAAAATTATTTTTAAAGAGATAGCTAATATTATGTTAAAATTAAAGCTTTAATAACTAGTATATAGTTAATTAACAAAAATACTAGCTATGTAGAACTAATTATATACAAGAAATAAATATAAGTACTATAAATACTAAAGCGCTAGATATTACTCGTAGTATATTTAAGACTAAGAGACGAAGACTTAAAGAGTAATCGAAGAGCAAAGTCTATTTAGTCTAGAATTGTAATATATACAATATGCTCTTGTTTAATTATATATACGTAAAATAACTTTCTTAAAGTTGTATTTTATACGTTATACTCTTGCTATAATTATATATATGTTAAATACTTTTTTGAAACTATATTCTCTACAATATATTTTTGTCTACTTATATATAGAATATTTCTTTAGAGTTGTATTCTATACAATTTTTTTTTATATTATTTTTAACTTTTTTTTTTTTTTTTGGTTGTTACAATATAAGCGATAAACGATAGATAATTTAATTATTAAAAAGTCTATCTAGTAAATCGTAAAAATAATATTAAAAAAAAAAAAATCGAAAATTAATTAATAAACTTGTTTGCAAGTCTCTAAAATTAATAGTTAAATAAATAAATAAAAATTAATACAATTAACAAAACTTCTTTAAAGTAGAATAAATAAATAATAAGAATTTAAGTTAATTTAGACTAGATTTAAGTTAATTTAAATTATATACTAGTATATTAAATAAATATTTTAACAAATTAATATTAATTGCTTCTTTATAATTTTAATATATATAATATTACTATTTAAATTTTAAGAAAAATAATTGATTTAATATATTAATTTTAAGCAAGATATATTGTATATATTTACAAAGTAAAAATAATAATAAAATAATAATAAATAGTTTAAGTAAACTAATTTAGCGTTGTATTTTATCTTTATATATTTGTATATTTATATAATATTTTTAAGTTCTTTAATATTAATATAGACTAGATAAAATATATAGATAAAAAATAGAAAGTTATATAGATAGTTTTTGTGCTTCGACTATATAGCAATTAAAGTATTGTTTAAACAATTATTTTAATTAGATTATACAACAATTAAGAAGTTAAAAAATAGTTATAATATTAAACTAAATAGCAATAATTAAAAGATTTAAAAAGATTTATCTTCTTATAAATTTATATATTTGTTAAAGTTCTTGCGTATTAAGTTATTGCCTTTATATATATTTGTTTGTTCTACTTTTATAAAGCTTGTTTTAAGTTATTAATTTATATAATTGCTTTCTTTAAAGTATTAATTATATAAATCTTAATCTCTATTTATTGTTGTTTGTTCTCTTAATAAAACTTGTAATTAAATTAAATTTGTTTGTTATTACAATTTCGCAAAATACGCAAACGTATATTTAAATAATATATCTCTTATTGCTATTTATTCTTATACTAGAACTTATAACTAAATCGAAATTGTTGCAAAAATCTCTCGCAAAATTTGTTTTTTCGCAAAACATAATATTGTATATATATAAACAAAAATCAAATCTATATTTTTGTATTAAAATTCGATATTTATAATTAGTTTAATAAGTTATTATTTTTATTGTTGTTGTTTTCTATAAAATTATATTGTAATTAAGCGATAACTAAATAAGTTTTAAGTACTAAGAGAATCTATCTCTTTTAAAAGAATATTTATTATATAGTTTTATTATTGCGCAATTGTATTAATGCGTTAATTTAAGCTTATAATTTGTTAATCTAAGATTTATAGTCTTATTTAAGAGAGCTATAATAAGCAACAATAATATATAGAAGTATATAAATTGTTGTTGCGCAATATAATAACAATATATCTAAAGCTTATAGATTAAGATAGTAGCAAATAAATAACTTAAAAAGCTATTTGTTTATTTCTAATTATTTTATTTAGGAAACTAACTTTAATTTAAGTTAAGTTAACTTAAGTAAACTAAATTTAATTAAGATTAACTTAGAGACTACAATATATCTTGTAATCTTTGCTCTTTATATATAATTATCTTCGAAAATATTAATAATTTACTATATTATTTGTTATATTTTTTAATAAATTATAAGTTTAAGTTTGCAAAGACTTTTAATTTAATAATCTCTAATACTATTATTACAAAAATCTTAATTATATTCTATAAAAAACAAAAGATACTATTATTAATAAGCAAAAATCAATATGTATTTTCGAATTATATAAAAGATTTTTGCGCAAACAAATTAATTTTATTCGACTACAAATTCTACAAAAGACAAACAACAATAAGAGAGACTAATTTATATATTTAAAAGAAAGCTAATTAATACTTTAAAAAGAGCAAATTATATTGTTTAAAAAAGAGTTAATTAACGTTTTAAAAAGAGTAAACTAAATTGCTTTAAAGAAAGCAAACATAATGTAACTAAATAGCTAGATAATATTAGACTATAGACTTAAGAATGTTTGTTACCAATATTAGCGATCTATTTGCAATATATATGCGATCTCTCTTACTTAGATCTTAGAATCTTAGCTACTTAATACACTATTAGATTATATAGTGCGATTTATGTATATATCGCGATAAGTCTTTGTTGTTATAGTTGTCTACTAATTAGAATTCTATTTCTATCTTATTATAATAGTATTAAAACATATTATTAAAACAACAACGTAATTATAATCTTTATATTAAATTAATAAAAAATTAGTATATTAAATCTTTTTATTGTTATTTAACAAATATTACTTTATTTATCTTTTTATCTTTTTATTAATTTTATTTTATGTATTTTTATATATTATAAAAAATAATATATATAAAACTATTAATATATTTAGTCGAATTAGAAACAAGCAATAATTTTGTCAAATAAAAAATTATTTTATAGTAAAAAATCTTTAAAATATAATCTAATTTTTAAACTCTATTATACTTTTTATTTTTACAAACAAAATTAGTACAATATTATCAATAATTAATTAATCTAAAGATATAAAAGCAAATATTAAGATTTCTTTTTATATTTAACTTTGTCTAGATAAGAATAATAAAAAAACATAATTATTATAATTATTATATATAAAATATAAAGATTCTTAATATATAAGTACAAAGAGAAGCTTTAAATTACTAAAAAATAGCACGTAATAAACTATATAAACTACAAAAAGTTTATTAATTAAAGCATTAATAAAGTATAAATATATCTTAAAAAACTAAAATAAAAGATTGTTAAAATTTAATTTAATATAAAGAAATTATATTGTAACAATAAATTAATTAAGATATTATTAATTTTTTTGTTCTTAAAATATATTGCAATTCGAAATATTTTTAATATTTAAAATTCTTTTAACGTTAACGTAACTCTTTAAAAGTTGCAAAAAAAAAAATATTACTTAAAATTAATAAAATTGTTATATAAATTAAACGCAAAATTAGTTATTTAAGATTTTAATATTAGTATTAAAGTTTCTCTTTAAAATCGAATTTTAATTTTTATTAAAATTTAGTTTCTTTAATCGAAAAATTAATAAAGATATATATTGTTATTATTTTTATTAAAGTCTTAAATATTTTGTTAAAAAGTATCTCTTTTAAATTAATATTTGCAAATATATTTAAAAAAAAATTAAAAAAACAAAAATTATTAAAAATAATAAATAAAAGTTTTATAAAAAATATTATATTTACAATATTAAAAAAAAAAATTTATTAAAAGAATTTTTATTTAATAATAGTAACTTCAATATTAATAAAAATATTAATAAAGAACTTGCAATATTGTTTAAAAAAAATATTAATAAAATTTTTAACAATAAATAAATTATTAATAT
>JAABUS010000567.1_pt1 | contig 92725 bp, 86 predicted proteins | sample 5560161 | NCBI WGS metagenome assembly JAABUS01 (sample SAMN10711885, study PRJNA513376) | rock metagenome | isolation source: Antarctica rocks | place: Antarctica: Victoria Land, Trio Nunatak nord | collected 2016-01-04
TTTCGCTTGTTGGGCTGGAGAGCCCACTACCGAATGGGAATGGGATGTTGTGCGGAATGGAAAAATGGGAAGGAAGTGCTTTTTTGGCTTGATTATATAGTGTACCACTGTCTGAATACTCACCCTCCCCCCCTAATTGGAATAACGCAAAGACGTGCATGCGAGATAGCAACTTCCGTCCTCATCCCATCGCATCTCAAAACGTCACCTGAAACCTCGGACTCTTCCGTATCCGTTCGCCGTACCGGTAGAAGAACCACGGTATCGGACACAGGCTCACAGCGACGAACGCGAGCAGGGAGTTACCCCACCCGAGGCCGAGCTTCGCGTACATCTTCGGCCCCGCGAGGGGGAGGAGGGCGCCGACGAGGGAGCGGAGGACGGTGTTGGCGGCGAGAGCGGAGGCGGCGTGGAGGGTGAAGGCGTCGACGAGGTAGGTTGATATGGGCATCTATGTTGAGGGGGGAGGTTAGAGTGAGGTGGAGACGAGGAGAGGTTGGAAGAGGGGGGTAGGGGTTGGGAAGAGACGCACGAAGGTGGCTAGGAGGCCGAGGCCCACTGTTTGCGAGGTTAGTGGCAAGTACTGAGGCTGAGGTTGACGACAAGGGACTCACCAAGTCCTGTGCCCAGAATTGGCACTATCCAATGCACTCCCTTTTCTGCGGTCCAGCCATAGATGAATACTAGAATATTCAGCATACAGACGTCCACAGAGGTGATAGCGAAATTTACAGCCAATAGGTATCGCCCAAGCACCCGGGATCATAGGCGGTAAGCGATATTCCGGCTTCATCTCACCAGCAGCAGACTTGGCCTTCACGATGCGATCGCTCACAGAACCGAAGAGCAACAAGCCTAGGATTGAGCCAAGACCGATGCCCAAGTAAGTGAGACCAACACTACCCGGCGAGAAGTGGTACATGTTCTCGAAGACCCCGGTGAGGGTTGTGAAGAGGAGGTAGAGGTAGCCGTAGACGACAGCCATAAAGGTTGATAGTGCTAGAACGATAGGCGAGAGACAAAGCATCTTCATGGGACGGATGATTGACATCTTGAAAACCTCCTTAGGGGTGAATGGGGAGGCCAGTTTCGATCTAAGCTCCAGGTTGCCGGTCTCCTTCCGAAGTCTCTTTGCTTTGCGTTCCAGCAAGACAGGAGGGTAGGATTCTCGGAGAAAGACGAATGCTGAGATGGTGATTGTGCCAGCCTAATTACTTAGCTTGAGCTATTACAAAGGGATAGCGATACTCACAATAATAGCAATCAACCAAAAGACCCAACGCCATCCCTTCGCTTGGGACAGGTAGCCGCCGATGACTGGCCCAATGACAGGCCCTAGCAACGGACCCAACGCCCATACAGCCATGACACCGCCTCGCTTCTCCTGGGGGATCATATCCGCTATTGATCCACCTCCAATTGTTAGCGGGCAGGAGCCGAAGGTCCCTGCGAGAAAGCGGAAACCGATCAGCATATTCAGATTGCTGGAGACGGCACATGCGATTGTCATGATGACGAACATGACGTTGCATACATGGTAAACAATGAGCCGGCCGTATAACTCGGAGAGGGGGGCGATGATCAGGGGCCCAAAAGCATAGCCGAGGACGTAAACGGAGACGACGAAGGAGGCGAGTTGGGTGTTGGTGGATTGAAATTCGGACATTACGTCAGGGATGCCAGGGGCGAACATTGAGGAAGCTAATGGTCTGGGGGAATTAGCAGAGCACGAGCCATGGAACGGCAGGAACAATTGAATTTTCGATTGGCTTTGTACATATCACTCCATGCGCATTCTAGGCACTGAAGAAGTATGGCACTGAAATGGGATTCCCCATGAGGAGACTTACGTGATGAACGTAATTGCAGCAATCGTCGCGACAATGCCCCATTTGAGGCCGCTGCTCCAGTTCAAGGGGTTCTCTGGATCATTTGGCCCATCCCAATCCACGATATTCGGATACAGGGCCTTGACATCTTGTTTCTCTATGTGCTCGCCTTCCTTGTCGTGCCCGCCTGCCCTTCCTTTCTCTTCATCCCCAAGCTGCTCATGGTTCGTGGTGGCAGGTGACGGCGAGATTTCCGTGGCGGCCAAGCTTCCCTGAGCTGTGTAGCGATCGTCAACTTCTATAGGCTGCTCTTCTGTAGGTATGTCGGCGTCATGGCCCTCAAGCATGGCCAACTCCACGCGTCGCTTCTCGACCTCCACTTCATGGGGGCCAGGCTTGGGGATCGCAGCTTCTGGGGTTGCCATATCGATATCTGTGTGTTCTTGCCATGGTCAGTCAACGGACAAAAGTATGAATCAAGCCGTGGTCAGCACGGATGGGGAGCAGCAACGGCGAATGGCCGAGCTGCACTGTCTGCAGCAAACAAGTGCAGTCCCCGGGCGGAGACTTCCGCGTGCCAAGCCAACGTAAGCCTGCAGGATGCCGCTTACCAAAAGCTTGAATCAACGTTCATCAACGGCCGCTACTAGGACAATAATGTTATGGCACGAGCCCGGAGTAAGTAGCAAAGCCTGGCAAGTAAAACAATAGAGCACCAGACCAGCAAGCAAGACTTGACTGAAGCAAGACATTCTTCAGAATCCCTTATTATTAAGCAGGTGCTCGGCTCTCGGAGTTAAGATCCAGCTTGCATAGACTTTGCACTAAGTATTCTAGAGCAGGACCCCTTTCGCGGCTCCTTCTTTGCCGCGGGCTTGCATAAGAGCGGTTATGCACGCATAGTTGGTACCCGGCAAGAGCCTACACTGTTTTTGGTGACAGATTTCATCGGATGTCATTATCAAGGCGGTTCTACTGACTTGAATACACGAAGCTATATAGCTGAGAGAACTTTTGCGTTCAGTGCAGAGAACAAATGACACTATGCTGAGTGATCGTGGGAGCTTGTCCTTCAGAATTACTGTTGGCTCGGTCTATCGAAGGCACGGATGTGTTATGGTTTTGTTGCATCTTTCGAATACCGTCACAGGAGTCTAGATGGCCTCCGCTGTGCATCATAGCTGAATACTTCCGTATTGGCCAGTCCCAATCAGCGCCACCTTCGAACCCTCGCCTCCTCATATGCAGCCTTCGAATAGTCACTCCACGACCGACCAGCGAGTCCCCCACCTCTCCCAATCTTATAGCCGTGAAATCGGATCTTGTTTCCAAGGAAGCCAAAGGACGCTGTGCCTTTGAACGTCATACCTGAATTGTCAACAAACTCCAGATAACCAACATGCTTGTTGTTGGGATCGAGCTGGATCTCACCCTCGCTACTCTCTGTACCGCGCCATTGCAGATGTATCTTACGGGTCGGAGATTTGGTCTGCCTTTGGTGCTTGTTCGGCCAAGATGGTCGGTCATTCGAACGGGCTTTTCGTTTCTTGCTGACAGTAGCGCCACTGTATGTTATCTCCTCAGATTCTTGGTCTTCTTCGGAGTCTTGGTCTTCCTTTGAATTCTGGTCCTCACTTGAGTCCTGGTCTTCTTCTGATTTCTGATCTTCACTATTGGAGCTATCCGAACCATATTTCTTTTTCCCGGCTTTCGCGCTGACGCGAGATGCAACGTCCTTGAGACTTTCGCCTAGAAGCATAATGCCTTCAAGGATATCGAAGTCAAAGATACCAACCCAGCCCTCGGGCCCGTTGGTAATCCTTAGTCGCATTCCGTTTGCCTGGTTTGAGGTGGAGACCAGAGCATCGCATTTGACAATGTATTCGCCTCCCGCATCCGCAATCGAAAAACCTGCCCCAGAAGCGCTCTTGCTAGAGTCCTGCACAAAGGCCTTGTGGTGCTGCATTAGCCGTTCCCACCCAGCTTTCTCTGCAGCATTGATCCTCGCAAGACTAGGGCTTTCGGTCTGCGCAGCAACCTTCCACACCGCAGAGCGATCCCATCCAAGAACAACAGTGCGGTCGTCACCATAGCCACCGCTCGTTGACTCCAAGCCCAGAATTCTCTCTGCGGCAGCGTGTACCTGTGATGGATTGGCGAAACCCGGCAGGGCTATTGGAGCTGGCGTTTTTGTTTTGTCAGGGTTCCCATTGTCGTCGAGAAAATACTTGCGCAAGAACATATGCATGCTGTATGCGGCTTCCTCAGATGGGGTCCCAAGCGCAGCGAACTCGCGAGCGATCCGTGCACGCTCGAGAACACGGTGCTCCTTGCATTTGAGTTCGTGCTCGCGCTTCCTGGGCCCGAAGAATTGGCGAAGAGAGGATTCAATATCAAGGATCGGCTGAGGAACTGTATCGCACTACTGCTGGATTAGTAGCGAAATCATCGTTGATCCGTGCACTCACAAGTCCTCCGTAAACGCTTTTCCGAAGCAATGCTTCCACCTCGATTCTGTCGGCGTTTCTATTGGGCTTGATACCATAATGCTTCAGCTGAGCAAGGATCCATTTTTGATTGACGGTAGCTGCTGTTCCGATTACAGTAGGACCGAGCTGAGCTCTCTCGAAGGATACCGCTAACTCGGAACTCGTAGATGTCGTAGCCGTAGCCTTTTTCCCTCACGTGCTAATGCTCGGAGCGAGGTCTCCATCCCGAAGAATTGTGAGTGCGAGTGCAACAAGTACTTTGCAAAAGGGACCTCTGGCACGGCACGGAAGATCATCCGGCAAGGAGACCAGCGAGGTGCTGTTATCTGGGAGCCGTGTTGACCAGTCATTCTCGGCCGAATTTTCTCAAAATCTATCCATTCCAGCGCTCTGTTATTTCTAGATGCGCCGGCTTGAGATCATCACCCAAATATCGAGGCGTAAGCCGTGCAATCGAATTAAGACAATCAAGTACCTTAGATCGCCGCTAGTCGGGGCCGTATCGCCAACATCGTGTTTGCAATGGCACACCCCCAGATAGCTTCGTCGCCCCCTCCGCTCCAACATCCTCAGAGCCCAACAAATCGATCTCCCAGCCCATCCCCAGTCGAAAGGGACCCCCTTCCCACCCGCTCAACACCCACCGCCCTCCTGAAAGAGCCCTGCATGACAGGGGGGCTAGTGCCAGAGACGTTGGAGATCAGGGGGGCAGTGCTTGGCCGCCCACCATGCTATTGATTTCCCATAGGTCGCCCACTGCATTCTCTCCTCGTTGCAGTCATCTCGTTCTCGCTCTCCCCACTTCGTTTTGCTCCTGTCGCCTAGGTAGGTTCGGGAGCGGGGTTGGATGGGATAGTATGGTGAAGGTGAATGGAGTAATTTTCGGGTTTGAAAAGGGGGGTGAGAGGTTATTGATGTTGGGGGAAGGTAGATGTCGATGGGGATTTATTGGCTTGGGTGCTACCAATCATACTGATTGACGGTTCAAGGCTGGAGAGAGTCGGCGGTTTGAAAGAATGCTTTCGATTTCCATACCCGCTTGCTCGGAAATATGCAGCAGCTCAAAACCCTTGCCCGCCTAGCAGCAATCGTCGCTCCATCTCATCAGCCCGTCGAGCTTCTAAAGCCCACACATTACCCACCGCACCTTCTCCCTACGAGTCCGTCTTAACCCTCACAACCCACCCATCCCCCTCCGTCTCCCCCTTGCCATTCCTCCCACCCCACATCACAACCCCACAGCCATCCACCCCACCGCCCGCAAACCAGCCCCTCGGTCCCGGATGGCTCTTCCCCTCCGTCTCCTCCCCACCATGCGTCTCCTCCACATCCGCCACCACCTTCACCTCGGCCCACGTGCCCTCTCCTGTCGCGATGCCTAGGCCTGAGCGCGTGGCGTCTTTGATCCCTGAAGCGGTGGCGGCGACGGCGGGGGTTTGGTAGGACCAGATGTCGGACCAGTAGAGGGGTTCGTCCCCGGTATCAGTGGAGGGAGGAGGAGGGGACGTGGAAGTGGGAGAGGTGAGGTTGTCATTGGAGGTGGGGAGGCGCTGGCCGAAGAAATAGAGGAGGTATTCGCGTCCGTTGCCGGTGGTGATGGGGACTAAGCCTGCGCCTTTTCTAGGTCGGGGCCCGGGTGCCAGAGGGTTGGTTGGGAAGGGGAGAGTCGTCCATTCGCCTTTCTTCTCGGAGACGGGCTTCTCGGCGCCGCTGAACATGGGCTGGAGGTTTGCGGAGGAGTTGGGGTCCGCGGCGGCGGCGGAGGTGGTTTGTGAGTAGAAGGAGGATTTGGGGAGAGGGAGGTAGAGGAGTTCGGAGCCGACGTTGGAGGAGGAGGAGGCGATGGCATAAAGGCGGTTGTGCGTTAGGGCGACGGATGGTGGGGCGGAGATGTCAGCAGTGGAGGGGAGGGAGGGGAGGGATGTCCATGTTCGGGAGGCGACGTCGAAGGTCCAGATGTCTGTGAGGGCTGAGGTGGAGCCGAGGGAGGCGAGACCAGAGCAAATGATGAGGGTGCCGTGGGGCTTGGTTTCAGTGGTAGTCATGCCGATGAGGGAGGGGACTTTCGCGAGAGTATTTGTGATTGATTCTTTGTATGTGGATGCTGGTGAGCCGGGATTGCCAAGGGGAAGTGGATGTTCGCTGGCTGCAGCACCGTGCTGGTATCGTGCCGATGGGTACGACGTTCCAGACTCCGAGTCCAGGAAGCTCCAATGCAGACTTGTCGTATTGAAGACCCACACTCTGCCTTTCTCTTCGAGGACCTGCATTTCGCTATCGGTCCCTCCAAATACGTAGATGAGCTCTCCGATTGTGAAAGCCGCATGGTCTGCTCTTGCAGCCGGTATCTCTCCGCCACTCTGGACCTGCAGCTTTTCGTCTTCTTGTTCCACCTCTTGCCCCTCACCCAGAGCAGGCACAACTTTGTACTCGACTCCGCCGTCGCCTGTACCCTTACCCTTGCTCTTGACGGGCAATTGGACAATGTGCATATCCGTGCCTGCCATATTGCCATCTGCATCGTAGCCGCCCCATATGTAGCCTTTTCCGCCCACTATGGTCAGAGTATGATGGGAACGAGGGAGGAAAGCAGGGGACGAGAGACGGGTGAAGGTTGCGGCAAGTGGTTGGGTCTTCTGAGAAAGGCCTGATACATCAGCATGATAATGTCTAAGCAATGCAAAGATATCACACCCAGGAGTACCTAGGGGCAATGCTGGGTTGGGGACGTACCGTAAGCAGCTACCGCGCCTCCTTGCACGGTCGTAGAGATGACCTGCTCGGCTGCCAGAAGCGTGGCTGGATCCGCCATGGTTGATAGCGTGTGGTCGATTGTCTTGCCAATGAAGATTGGTCCTCTCAATAGAGTCACTGAAAATTGCCTCCGAGAATCAACAGCTTGTTGTTTGAAGGCGATAATAGAATACCTTAGCCCGAAACTGACAAAGGCGGCTGTTTAGGGTTATATCAGGGTTAAGACCCCGGTTCTACACCCTCTTTATTCTTTCCTATTCTTCATCACAACACCTTCACTCTCAGTTCTCCGGTAACTATCAGTACTTCGCTATTACCAAAGGTAGCAGAACGAGCACAAAAAATTAGCTCGGATCTCGGGGGTCATGGTAATGGATTACCACCGACAAGCATGACGGCTGAAGACAAGGCTTTGACGAAAGGATATTCCATCAGCCCATGGTGAGTGATCAATGTCTCAATTCTTCACTGCCCATCTCAGATTTAGATCGATATCTCCGTAGTCAAGCCTGTTACGTCGACCCCTTGAAGACGTCATGCCTCAATTTCCCAATTCCTCGCCCAACCGCCGTCAACAAAGCATATCCAAAATCGCCGACAATGTCACCGGCACCTACGACTTACATGACAGTCTCCAAATTAGCACCGTATCCGGTCATATAGACGTCACCGTCTGTCTCCAACCTGGCCATCCCCAAGTTCCGGCCGAATTGAGGCTCAGCTCCATGTCCGGCTCCGCTACCGTTGAAGTCATGAACACCACATGTGGTCCCAGGAATTCCTTCGATCGTAGCCTGGATATGCATATTAGCTTGGTGTCCGGCAGCATCCACGCTACGCTTCCACATAGCTACAGAACCCTTCTCAAAACCGTCTCTGGAGGCATTACGGCAAACCTGCATCCGCATGGTTCGACTACCAAGCCCACAGACATCGTACTGGAAAACACTTCTGGAACGACGAACATGACGCTCCATCCGCATGTTGCCGACCCTAGGCATCCGTTGACCAAGCTAAGTACCACCTACAAAGGCGTCACCGGCAGTGTCAAACTTACCTACCCACTGACATGGCAAGGCCAAGTGGAAGTGCATGCTCAATTCGGAACGGTCATAAGGGACTGGGCGGGCCTGAAAGTCACGAGGGATGGGCCCGATATGAGCGCGATAGTAGGTGAAGGCGAGGGGAGAATCTGGGTTGGAGGGGTGACTTCGAATGTCGAGCTTGTGGGGAAGGCTTTTGGCTTCGTGGCACGACCTCCGGCGGAAGCTGCAGAAACGGCAGCTGATGACCCAGGAAACCTCCCACCTCCGACCTACGGAGAAGCGATGAAGGGCTAGATGGCACCTTTGCAATGCGGTTTGAATGAGGTTCCTGTGTTCTTGATCTGGGCGGCTTCGAACGCCTCCTGATGAGCTATTTTGGCCGACGCTTTCAGCTTGGCTTTTGCTTACCGTGAGGCCCTCCTCCTTTGAAGAGGTCGCTTTGTGCTAATGTGTCTTCGGGACAGCGTTTGCATGGCGCCAAAACATTGAGAATGCGCTATCTTGCTTTGTCGCCCCGAATCTCCGATACAGCCTGGCGCTTAAGCCGAAGAGCAGAAATCCAGCAAGGACATGGCGTTCTCTGCCTGTAAAAGATAGAAAGATGACTCTCGGAGATTTCATTCTAAGAAGCTTGATTCTATTCCTTGAAGAGCCGACCGCGCATTTGCCTCGAGATTGACTAACAAATCAATGGTTCTACTGATTGACGTCGGGCACACGTTGCTTCCAGTAAGTCAAGAGTAATCTATTCCAGCCGCAGATGCTCCTCGCCGCCTAATCTACACAAAAACCCCCTCCGGCACCACGAGTCCGTTCTTGCCCAACCCCCTCCCCCTTCTCCAGAATCGAGCTCATCTCTTGCTCAATCGACCTCTTACGACGGTTGGTGGTATCATCCGCTTGCAGCGCTCCAATGCCTTCTTTAGCTGCCCTTTCGCCTCCTGGGAAAAATGTGAAGCGAAGCGTAACAGGAAAAAGCCCGCCCCACTAGCCAATCTCAAGGGTAGTCAATAAGCGCTGTCTAGAAGGCCACGTTGTTAATAGGCTGGTCCAGGCTTTACGCCTTTCAGTAAAGTATGATCGAGACTGCATTAAGATCTATAGCTTCTATAGAATTTCATTATCTTTCAAATATATCGAAATGCATTGAACACGCTTTTCTTTTTACCAAGGATGATCCGTCCACTACCTTGGCAGAAATTCCTGCTTCTCGCAAGATATTTTCTCAGCCCTGGCTGGAACTTCGGAAGTTGGCTCTCTAGCCCACATACAGTCGTACTTGCCTCAATAAACATGAGCTTTAGATGGCAGGTACGTGAGTCAATTAAGATCGTAAAACGGGCGAGCGTCCAATTCATAGAGGAAGCAGACCATAGCATAGGTAATCAATCATTCTTATCAGCATTGCTATACAGCCAATCCCCGTATATACGTTCTTCAGTCAATCAGTTATTGAGTCATTCCATCATGCCTCGTTCTCCTCGCCGCCAACGCAGCCGCCCTCGTTTCTGTCGCCGAGCCAATGTTTACGTTGCTTTTTACCGGGCACTGGACGATCGTAACCCCCTTCATGTATGCTTGGGCCTGGATTTGTCGGTTTGGGAGAAGGCTGATGGACCCAAAAGTGGGCACTGTACATCGAAAATGGCCGCGGCGACCGCAGCATTTCTCAAATCGTAGACGAATTCGACGACGGCGGCTACCGAGTCGCTCGGGTCCGATATGGCATCGAGCCATCAAGAAGCACGCTTTGGCGGAATAGCGTTTTGGTTGGCACCATCGGATGGCGTCGCATTCGCCAGGCAGAGCGTTTGATCTAGATCTAGCTACTAGATAACAAGTCTACGACTTGGAACTGTCAAGAGTGGGTGGTTGAGACTTTGGCTGCGCTCCGACAAGCCGGTTTTGCTACGAATAGGAGCAGACATAATAAGGCAAATATGCTTATAGCATCAAAATTGGCAATAGATATTCTTTTTCGCTCTTGGGACTAGCTTTTAGGGAGTTTTGACTTTTTTGGCTCTTGGTTTTTGGTTTACTATAGATAGTACTTAATAATATTCTTTTGCGACTAAAACTCTACAAAGTTCTAGATTGTCAATTCTAGTTTGCTCTAGACTGTTCTTCAAAGAATTTACAACTTAATTAATTTATATTGCAATATAAATTATAACTACTATATAATATATCTAATTAATCTATAATCTATAATTTATAATCTATATACAAATAGATTATACTTATAATATCTATTAGTAGTATAATTTAGATCGATAGAATCTAAGTAGACTAATTTTTCTATCTATTATGTAAAAGTGAAATTAGAATTCAATTATAACGCAAACATGGAGTACGATATATTGTTTTTATTGACCCATTAAGTGGTACGTGCTGCCGTGTAATCATACTGCCTCAATGTCCGCTCTCTATCGAGGGAAAAGCTGAGCAAAGCCCACCGTTTGAGATTCCGCCCCTAGCTGGACAATCCAACGGCTCCCTGCAGAAAGGCGACCATACTATCCAGTCCCTTGGTCTTCAACATACCAAGATGTCCACCTTCCTTTTCCTCCTCCCAAATTGTATTCATACCTAGACCTAAAAGCACGTCACGAGCTTGCTGGCCCAATTGGACGTCAACAATCTCATCGTCGGTATTGTGTGCCAGGAATATCGGCGTTTCGAGCATCGACCCTTCCTCGGGCTGGGTTTCTAGGACATTGAGACTAATTATTGTATTGAAGAATGTTGCGAGATCCTCCCGTCCCTGGCACTTTTCGACGTGTGTCTTGAATGGCATCCATCCATTGAGTCCGATATAAGCCCCGATCTTCGATGTGCTTGCCAGCACAGTAAGTAGGCCTGTTAGATAGCTCGGATTAGCCTATACTATCTTTTCCCCAAAAGATAGCTGGATTGTACTAACCGGTCGCGCTTCCCTGACTCAGACCCAGCAGAATCACCCGATCCGATGTCATGATATTTACCTCATCGCTTATCAATGCCTGAAGAAAATTGATGGAATCGCGAAGTCCTTCCAGTTGGAGCTCCTCTCTCGCAGCCGGATCAGTCAGCGAGTAGATGTCGAACCATTCGTCGAGCTCCTCCTGAAAGACGGTCGAATAGCGCTCTTGCGAGGAAGGAAAAACCCACTTGCAGCTAGGGAATGTCTGTCGGAGGTTCAACCCGAGGGATGTCTTCTCCTCGAATAGCTCATCTGCGAACTGTACCTAGTCAGTGACGGAGTATTTGAGATTCCACTCTTAGGTCGACATACCTCTGGGCCCTGGCTTCCACGTCCATGTAAAGCAATGATTGTGTGACTGTGATGAGTCGTTGGCAAAATGATATGAGGAGGTTCGAAAGCGGAAGGGGCCATGGCTGTAAAGTCACAAGTAAATTGCTCGAAATATGCTAAAAGATTAGATTGACCACGATAATGCGTGACCTCTATTGCAATGTGAGCAGTAAAAGCTTGCAGAAGTATAGCGAGGGATAGCTGGTGAAAGCCTAATTATATGTCGATTAAACGAATGATGTTCGATTTAGGCAGTAAGTAGAAGGGTTTGTAGATTGTGGATGCAGTAGATGGTACATATATATTGCAGGGACGAAGGCTTCAATATTTTGAACTCTCAAAAATTGCCTCAGAGTATGACTCATCAGTATTGGGCCTGAGACAATTTTACGAAAATCTGGGGAATCTGCTAATCAGCTCAAGACAAGTTACGCAAAATGCGAAAAGTAAGAGCACATACAGGACCTTGCGCTGAAAGATAGGAAAGTTCATGAGAGCTATCAATTTTGGCACGGTCTAAGACTTACAAAGAGCCTCGACACCTAACCCAACAACCACGGGCGACATGGTCATCTTTGCAGCATCTGGATTCTTGGCATTGACCAATTCATGGGTTTGTCGCTCCCTTTCTTTGGTTCGAACTCTTTGGGTATGCAATGAGGCAAGAAAAGGAACAGATGAAAACCCGGGAAATAGGTGTTGTTAGACGGGAAGTGAAATGCTTGGCTCCTTGGCGAGAGTCTATGTTACTTTACAAAGCATGTATCGGAGAGCCCTGCATGACGGAGAGATTACGGTAGTGCCAGGGACGATGGAGATGAAAGGGTAAGTGCTGGGCCGCCTACTATACCCATACAATGATATATGTAAATCGCCCATTGCACTTCTCTCCTTATTGCATTCGTCTCCTTATTGACCCGCTCTCCGCTCCGTTGGGATTTTGTCGCATAGATAGGTCATTGGCGGTCTTCGCCATACGTCTGTTGGTCCGGTATCGGCTACCTCATTGTCCGTCGGAGTGTCGCCAAAAACTCCGCAACCCATATTTGGCCATGCCAAGACGTGGGACCAGGACTCGTTGTCTGGTTGCTGATTCTGGATCAGTCATTTTGTTTGGCAAATATGGTGCCAGTCGAAGGTGCCGGCCAAAAGATTATTCCGCCAAACACAGCTTCTTGATGGCTCAATGCCATATCGAACGTGAGCCACTAGACGCATCAGAGGAAAATTTATATGAATCTAGAATAAGATCGGTCGTGCGAAAGCCGTCAGCTCGTTGTGGATAAATACCGAAGCGTTACTCGCCTGCCTCAAATAATAGAGGCCAGCGGTCTGACCGACGATCGACTGGAAGGATCGCCAGACTGCACGAAGTGACCAAGTTCCCTAAAGCCCCACTGGGACCGTCACCAAAGAAGTAGGCGGAGTAGCAGTCCTAACATACAGTCGACAGTGCGAAGCGTGCGATACGACCTCGATGAGGCGATTATGCAGAACGTGTAGTAAGCTCAAGGCCATGTAAGAGTTGTGAAGCGTGTGCTCAAGGCCAGGCAGAAGATGCGCCGCTTGCAACATTGGAGATCTGCGAAGAGTGAATTAGCAATTGAACATTAAAAGTCCAACATCAGCGCAGAGTGTAAGCCGCAGAATTAGAAAGAGAGGAGTGAATTGAATGGGACATGCAGTGGGCTACCATCATACCAAATAGTATGGTCTGAGCCCAGCATTAACCCCCTTAATCTCCCTCGTCTCTGGTACTGGCCCCCTTTTCTTGCAGGGGTTTTGGCTGTCGGTTGTTTGTAGCCAAGAACAATCCATCGTCTGATGTGGCGGCTGTGGTCTCGCGAGTACCAGCTGATAGATCTAATAAGAATCTCTACCATCTGGAGATATCGAATCTGCCCTGTAGTGACTCTCTATATTGTCCTGTCTGGGCACTCCAAGCGCAGGTGCATAGAATGGTTCTACTGCTGTAAACTATATCCGAAATAGAAAGCCCTTAGAGATATCAACCAAAAGTGATCGATTACCAAGCTTATTATCGATAATCTGGTACGAGACAGTTGATGACTGCTCTGTTATTCCGAGTGTAGTATGAATGCTCGAAGAATGCCTGAGATTCTCGAATGAAAGAGAGCCGATTCCGTCGCTGCATCCGTGTCTCTTCGGTATTAGCACAGTTATATGAGACGATATGAGTTGAAGAATGTTCTTCGCGAGCTACGAGATAGCGTCTTCCGTTGTGGAACTCTGGGTTGAAGGCACCGTATAGATCCCGATTTTTTTTTTGGCGTTTCTGCTTAGTAGCAATGCAGCGTAATTGGTCGCCCAATTCACCAGCGCTTTATAGACGTATGCTACTGCTTTCGGGACTCGAAACAGGCAGAAAAGATTTGGCAAAGGGCCAAAAAAGATGCGGCAAAGATGCCATTTCTATATATAAGGTGTTTGGGCATCGATTACCTCGAAAAGTATCTTATCGTCGCTCTAAAAGCGTGCGAAAGAAGTCGTCGATAACATAAGGTTATCGATAGAGTCACTAGAATTGTTTCGAAATCAACTAACTTTCTTCTATCTAGACCACAAAAGCAAAAGAAATAAAAGAGCAAATCAAAAGAGTCGAATACAATAAGAAAAAAAAAAAAGAAAGAAATGCAATAAGCAATTGTTATATTAAATAATATAATAAATAATCAAGTATTGATCTCTTAATTTTTTTTATTTTTGATACTAGTTTCTTTGTTTTGCAAAGCTCTACTATTGCTTTTAAGACTCAAAATAGACAAAAAAAATCTAACAAAGAGTTAAAAAAAATGCGACAAAAATGTTATTTCTATATATAAGATATTTAAGCATCGATTATCTTAAAAAGTATCTTATTGTTGCTCTAAAAACGTGCGAAAAAGATTGTTAATAACATAAGATTATTGACAAAATTACTAAAATTGCTTTGAAGTCAATTAATTTTTTTTAAGTTTCAAAACAACATTGTTAAAACAAAGATAATAAAAAATAGTAATTTTAATAATAATGCAAAGTTTGTAGAATTAAGTTAAGATTAATCTTAATATAGTATAAATAAACATTAAACTTTTAACAATCTAAAAATATAATTATAGCTTTTAATATATTAAAATTGCGTATCTTAATAGTTGCATTGCAACGAAAAAAATAGCTAATATAATAATTATTGTATTCTAAAAAGCAAAGCTTTTAACAAAAAATATTAATAATTCTTTTTTTATTAAAGATATCTTTGTCGATGTTAAATAAAAAGTTAACAAAACAATTAAATGCTATAAGAAATATTCTTTTTAAAAAAGCAATTGCACAATTAGTATTATTAATAGCAACAATTCTAAAAGTAACGTTTTTGCAAAAAGAATTTGTTTTAAAGACAAAAATATTTAATTTAAATTTATTTGCAAGAAATTTAATAAATAATTTAATAATAAATTAATTAACAAAGTTTGTATTGTTTAAATTGTATATATCTTATATAAATTTGTTTATTCGCAAAAAATTTACAAAAGCAAAACAAAAAACAATATAAAAAGTAGCGTTTAATTGTATAATTAAGTCAAAGATAGATAAAATATTTAATAAAATATCTTGTATAATAGCTTTGCGTTTACGAAGAATATTGTCGTCTTAACAACATTTAATATCGTATATAACACAAAGAAAAAACAAACTATTAAAAATTATATAATCGAAATAATCTTTATCGATATAAATAAAACAAAGATCGCAAATATAATCTTTAATAATCTTTATTTTAATGCAATTAAAATTTAAATAAGCAATCTAATTGATAAAACTTTAAATAGTAGCAAGCAAAGTATTGCAATAAAGATAAAAACAACAGTATTATATATAGCTTTGAAAAATTGTTAAATATAGATCTTTTATAAAAGTAGCAAGCTTTTATTATAAAAAAAGAATTGCATTTCGATTTAAAAATATCTTCGTATACTAAAAATTAAAAAGATTGCGAAAATCTAAATAATAAAATATACTAATTGTAAATATTTATTAATAATAGTTTTATATTTATTTTGTAAAAGCAAATTCGCAAAATTATTTAATTTAGAGTTAATTTAAATTAACTTTATTAATATATTGTTAAAAGCAAGAATTATAACAATATTTTGCAAAAAATTTATAAAATTGTTACAAATAAATTCTTTATTAAAGTTGACAACAACAATAGCGTTATTATTATAAATAATAATTTTATTGTCGCAAAAACAAAACAATTAAAGACGAAAAATATAGAGAATTGCTTTTATTTTATAAATATTAATATAAAGAGCTTTGCTTCTAATGCGAGTCGAATAACACTTAGAAAAAATATTAATAGACATATTATCTTTATGCGATATTTAATAATTATTTATGCTCTAAAAACTAAATATATTTGTTTATATATAAGAGATTAATTAAGATGCAACAAATTGTAGAACTTTAATATTGTTCTAATACGAAAGAAAATAATATTATTAAGCTATGTCTCTTGTTATAGAGACAATAATATTGTAATATTGTATACTTTTTGTTAAAAAAACGTATAAAATGCTTAGAAAGACGCGTTTTAACATTATTACTTTAACACAAAAAACTAAAAAGTTTACTAGAATCTTTAAATTTTAATACAAAAACATTTTTGTTTTTGTTGTTATAACAACAAGATTACAAGTTTGTTGCAACTTAATAAAAAATAATTGTATTTTTATTGTTTTACTATTTATTTTAATATTTGAAAATTTTACTTAATAATTTGATTATTTTTTCTTTTTATTATTTCGAAGTTTTAGAAAATTACAAAATATATTTTACTCTTTTTAATAAAAAGAGACATTAATAAAGAATAATAAAATAACAAAGAAATTGTTTAAATAATATAGAAAAATATATTATTTAAAAAGATATATTAATATTTAATATAAAATTTTTGCAAATAAATCGAAAAAAAAGAGACAATTTGTAGCTTAAAGAGCAAAAAAAATTTTATATAGAAAACAAGATTTTACTAAAAATTTAATAGTTATTAATTAAATATTATTATTGTTATATATTTAAAAATATCGACAAATTTTTTTTTAAAAAGTATTAATTTTTGTTTTTGTGCAATAAGAATTGCAATAATATTGTTAATTGTAATGTATTTAAGAGCTTCTTAATTGCAAAATATGTTATTATTAACAAAAATATTTTTAGAGAAGAAAAGATTATAAATGCGTTTTTAGTTATTATTGTATTTTAACACAAAATCTAATAATAAATATATATATAAATTAAATAATAAAGCAAATAATATAATTAAATAATTTATTTGCAATTGCTTATTAATATTAATAATAAATATATTAAAAACTTTGTTTGCAAAGATATAATTTATATTTATGCGAAAAATATACAAATTAATATATCTAATTTTAGCATTTCGCGTAATTATATCTAAGAGAGTAGAAACAAAATATTTATTAAAATGCATTTTTAAGCATTTTGTTACGCTACTATCTAGGCAACTAGAGTATTAGAATAGATTAATATTGTTAAAGAGATTTGTAGACGTCTTTAGGCAATGTAAGCAATTACTTAATAACAAGGGTTTGCAACTTATATCTATAATAAAAAATAACTTAATAAATAAGTTAAACACGATTCATAAAGAAGTCGTGTTCGAAAATCTATATATTAATAAGATTCTTTTTGCTTTTTTTGTTTTTTCGTAGAGTAAAGAAAGCAAGTTTTTGTGCTTTTGTTGCTCTTTTAAGAAGCAAAGAAAGCAATACTTCTCGTGTTCTCTCGCAAAGCTATAAGAGCATATGTAGCTATTCGTTCTTGATGCTATATATTGTGCGTAAACTATATATTGGCGTAGATTCGTAACACTATTCTTCTCTCTTTTAGACTTTTCGTTCTAAAAGTAAACTTTAATATGTTTTGTACTAAGTTCAAAGTTTCTTTTTATTAACGTCGCCTTGTTCAAATTGTAGAACTTAATATTCTTTGTATCGCAATGCGCTCATGTTATTAATGCGTTCGTCTAAATAAACAATGCTAAGTTGCAAAGAATTCCAATAAGTGTGTGAAATGTTTTCGCGATAATTGTTCGTATAATCTAGCATCTTTAGATATCGCTTAATGGCGTCATCTTAAGAAGCAACGTCAAAAATTAAAAAAAGAGCTTCGTGAAGCGAATGCGAAGCAACAACGACTACTTTGTCAACTTAATTATCTAAAAGAAGAGCAACAAACGATGATGAATAACGAGTTAAAAAATCTAAAAAAAATGATTTCACTAAGCTCTTTCGCCAATTCTTCTTTTTTGAGTTCCTTAATCGATGTGGCTTCGAAACAAGTTATTTTTTTCTAATAGCATAAAAGAATGATCGTTTATTTTTTTAATTTCTTTTGACGAAATTGTCGCAAACGATGTTAGTAATGCTTCAAGTTCTTAATAGATTCTTAAGTGTTTTTGAAGATAGAATATTTTTTTCACTTAATGAGATATTTTTGACTCTTTTATTGTAGAATTTTTTCGATCTTAAATTGTTTTTCTTTTTGCGAATAAAAATAAAAGATATTTTATAAAGGCGTGATTAAATTTGCTAATTTCAACAATGATATATAGAATACTAGAAATACTTTAGCGTTCTTAAGTAATTCGAGTTCGTAATTGATTAATTTTTTGATTTTTTTAACGAGAAACGATTTAACTTTGACATGATTTAATTTTTTGTTTAACTTCCTTGTTTTAAGATTTTTTGTAAAAAGATATATTTTATCTCTTTCTTTTAGCTAAGATGTCGTTTTTCGTTTTTTGTTTTAATATTTGATTAATCTTTCTTGCATTCTTAAGATGTTGTCGTGTATCTTTTTTAACGTCGCTACTCTTTTAATGATTAATTGCGCAAATAGATGTGTGCGTTCTTTCTTAAAGATGTTTAATTTCTTGTTATAATTAGCGAAGAATAAAGTTATTTTAGTAGTATTTAAAACCTTTGCATTAAGTATTAATTGTGTCATAAATAAAAGTAATACTTAATTGCTATAAGTATTGTTGATGTAATGTCTTAAATATTGCTTAAGACTCTAGTTCGTTTTTTCTATTTAATTATTCGTAATTAAGTGATAAATAATAAACATTCGAAGTCTTGTATTTAACGTTAAGAGAAACGTCTTTTAATAATTAGACGTAAAGAGCTTGTCTTTATTACTAATTAATTTCTTAAATATATTGTGATATTATATAAGTCGATTTAATATAATGTATTTTAGTTGTTTTGCGATGAACTTCTTTTTGCATGCAATAATATGTAAGTACTTAATAAGTTTATTAATTATTATTAGTATTAAATTATATTTGTCTTTAATTGTTAAATTCGTCGACTTCGACAACTTAGTAATAAAGTTTATCGTAACTTTATCTTATAACAATTCAAATAATTTCTAATATTAGATTTCGTCATAGCTCGCATGTGTATCATATTTGTTCTATTAGTAATTAAGATATTGTTTGATGTATATTTTAACAACTTGTCTTATCTATAAGAACTAACAATGCTAGCGTAAAAGCTAAAGAGTTTTTGTCATTTTTAAATGCTTTTGCAATAATTCGTCATAATGCTCTTTTATATATTCGTCGATCTTATTAATAAATATTTAGAGTTTTTCTTTCTTTATTAAAAACTCTTTTGTATTATTTTGAAGTATTTATAGTGTTGCATTTAACTCGTATTTGTTTGCTAATAATAATTCGTTTTCGTTGATCTTAAGTATGTTATAATTAAACGATTTTTTCGTTTCTATATAATTATTTCTTCTATTAAGTGCGTCTACTTTATCATTATTTTTATCTAAGATATACTATATTTTAAACTTGTATTATTTAAGTCTTTTTAATTATTATATTTGTTTTTTGTTAAGCTATTTTATAATAATGAAGTGCACAAGATTTTTGTAATTTGTAAGAATCGTAAATTTTAACGATTTTTTCATGTATACTCTTCATGATTTTAAGAAAACTACTATAGCGAGTAGTTTTTTATTGTGAACATCATAGTTTTGTTCGATTAACAAGAGTTTTTTCGAAAGATATATCATTAGATGTTATATGTTTTTATGTCTCTAATTGAAGCATACATTAATAATTAGATTTAATGCGTTAATTTTAATCTTGTTTAATAATCGCAAATTGTACATCTTTAATACTAACTTCTTTAAGCATTCTAGCTTAAGATTCTAAAATGATTTCTCTTTTACAAGTTTTTATATTTATGACGTATTCTTTTTCGTAAAATTCGTTAATAATATCGCGTTTGCTAAGTAGTTTTTAATAAATTTCTTGTTGTAGTTTATGAAACTTAAAAAAAATTATATTTTCTTAATATTTATTAATGATTTTTATTCTTTAATTGCTTGTAGTTTCTTAAGATTTATGCGTATTTTATGTCGTTCAACAACAAATTTAAGAAAGTTAATTTTCTTTTAATGAAATTCGCATTTCTTTAGCTTAAAATGTAAGTTTTTTATATTTAAACATTCTAATACTTTGAAAATATAACTAACATGCTCTTTTAAAGTTTTCGAATAAATTATGATGTTATTCAAGTATGTTATGACAAATTGATTCAAATATTGTTGTAATGCATCATTGATCATTTCTTAACACGTTATTAAGACGTTCGTGAGTTCGAACGACATTATTGTGTATTTGTATAATTTATATCGTATACGAAAAGCTATCTTTTATTCTTTCTTTACTTTTATTTTAATCTAATTGTACGCTTCTTATAAGTTCAATTTAGTAAAATACTTCGCTTCAAATAGTCGATTCTAAAGTTCGCTAATATTAGATAATAAATATCGATTCTTGATCATAATATTGTTTAGCTTCTAATAATCGACACATAAACGAAGAATTTCATTCTTCTTTAATACAAAGAGAATTAAGTATCTTGTCTATAATTAAGATTTTTTAATAAATTCTTTTTTTTCGTTTTCTATTAGATATTTGCGAAGTACTTCGAGCTTTTTCTTAAATAAAGCATATATAGATTCAAACGTAAATTGCTTGCCTAATTTAAATCTAATTTCGTAATCTTACAATTAATGTTTAAAAAGAATCTTTGTTGTTTCTTTTTCTTAAAATAGATGCTTCCAATTATTATATATTCGTGATACGTGCTTTAGCGATTTCTTCGTTGTATTAAATAGTTCAAAACTTTTAGAAAATTCGTAATTTTCTTCACTTACTTTAATCTTATGATTCAATTAATCTTTATTAATATCTATCGAATCGAACTTTATTAAATCGTTTTTTTGCAAAGATGCAAACTCGCTACTTGCGATCGATTTTTAATTTAATTTTTTATCTATTATTGAACGCTATTAATGCGTAGATTAAATGTGAATTATGTGATCACATTGTACGAATCTAAATACTTGTGTATTTTAATTAACTTCTAGATTATGTTGCTTTAATCAAAACATTTTTAAAACAATATTATAAATAATTATTCTCACTATATTAAAGATTAGTTTCTCGTGATGTTGCTAAATAGCTATCAATAGTAACTTCGTTTTTTTATTCACTTTTTCATTCTTGTTAAGCAATGAGTTTTTATCTACAATTATTAAATTATATGCGTTAAGCTTCTTTTAAGTAAAGTATTCTTCTCCTCTAACAAGAGCTTTAGTTATAAAATTACTTATTGCATTAAAATTAATCATTGCGATAAATTAACAATCATTGATCTTAATTAGTGTGATAAAACATCGTACGTATATTGTTAAGTTTAGTTGCTACTATTGAGCTAATATATTGCATTTCTTTGATATGCTCTTTATTAAAAAAATTGAACTTTTTCTTGTTTTTGTGCTACGACTTCTGCTTCGAACGCCTGCTTGCGCTAAGTTTTTTTTCTATGCTAAGTTAATAACTTTAACTTCTTAGAAAATCAATTAATTTCTTCTTTGTTTTCTAGGTAAGTTTAACATAAGTCGTTATAGCATTTTGTTTAATTAAGTGTCGCATATTTCTTTGCTTTCTTTATTTTTTTTTGAAATAAATTTACATTGCTCAATTGTTGTTCAATTTCATCAAGAATTTCTCTTTCTATAGTGGCGTCGCTTTCTAGCGCTTTCTCGCATTTATTTACGATTTAATTTATTTATCGTTTCTTTAATGAACTAACTAAAGTCTTAAGATGTTTCATGATGTTGTTTAGACATTTGTGAAAATTCTTTTAGTCGTATTTGTTGTCTAAGTTTGTTGCTAAATAAAAATATAACGTTTTTAATCGTTTCGCTCTTATAATCTTATTAAGTATTAGATTGACTTCTTGCGTAAATGCGAATGTCTTGTCTAATGATGTTTTATCTAGAATTTTCTATAATTAATTTAGGTTTTTTATCAAATAGTAGTTGTCGTTTGATTCAATTTTGAAGATGTTCGTCTTTGTGTCAATTTGCTCTTTAATGTCGTTTTAGCTATCAAATATCTCTCTTAACATAGCATTGATCTATTAACGATTTATTAAGTTTTGTAATCGACAATCTTTTGCGAAGTAACTTAATTTGTCACATAAATAGCACGTTTTCTAAAATTTGTTACTTTGCTTTTCTCTAAAGTTTTTCTCTTTACGTTGTTAAATAAAATTTAATTTCATAGATGCAAGCTTACGATAATCGAAATTACTATATTTCTAATTAGAACGAAATTCTCTTTACTAATATTCGATCGCTAATTCAAAAAAGATTTCTATTCTTTCTTGAAATTAATTATATTTTTTTATAGCTTTTTTATATAGTTTGTCGTCGAAATTAATAACTACTTTAATGAGATCAAACATGTCGCTAAGAATTTTTTCATCACGTATAATTTCGTTTTTTAGATTGTTTTTAAGATCTCGTCGAAACATTGTTATAAGTGCGACATCGTTTCATTTAATTAAATTAACATACTTTTAAAATCTAACGACGTAGTTTATTGCAAAAATTCGTTAAATTAGATGCTAAATCATTCTTTTTACGATTTGTTTCTCATTAAATGTTTTAAAGATTCTTCGAAGTTCTTTTTTAAAGTTGTCGAAATTCGTGAACATCGCACAAGAGTTTTCGTCATAATTTTTTAAATATTTGCGTAAATTTAACTTGAGTCAATGTTAAACTTTTTCTCTAAAAAATGTTAATGCAAAAATCGTCTTCTAATTCGCTAAAACAAGATAGAAGATAAAATAGATATTTATTTACATAAGTTAGTTCTCTAGATCAATACGATCTTTATAATAGATATTGGGTTTATTAATTCTAATCTTGTCGTCTCTCATGATTAATGATTAGCGTAATGCTAATAAGCTAGTGTTTAAGATAGAGACGCGTTGATTTAATACAAACATCCTTAAAGTGTTTAAAGTGTTACGTTACTATCTAAACGACTAAAGTATTAAGGTAGATTAATATTGTTAAAGAGATTTGTAGACGTCTTCAAGCAATGTAAGCAATTATTTGGTAACAAGAGTTTGCAACTTGTATCTATAATAGAGAGTAACTTAATAAATAAGTTAAATACGATTCATAAAAGAGTTGTATTCGAAAATCTATATATTAATAAAATTCTTTTTGCTTTTTTTGCTTTTTCGCAAAGCAAAGAGAGCAAATCTTTATGCTTTTATTGCTTTTTTAAGAAGCAAAGAGAGCAATGCTTTTTGTATTCTCTCGCAAAGCTATAAGAGCATATGTAGCTATTCGTTCCTAATGCTATATACTATGCGTAGACTATATATTGACGTAGACTTATAACACATTTGTATTATCTCTTTATTAATAGAAATTTATTTAATAACAAATTAGATTTGTTTAATAATATTAAATTATATAAAAAATTCTTCGATACAAAGATTAATAAGCTAGATATGTTAAAAAATAAAGACAACAATAAAATCGTTAAATATTACATCTTATTAAGACAACAATTAAAATTGTAAATTTCTTAATAAGATATATATATATATTTATATTTGCAATTATTATTATTGTTACATTTGTTATATTTAATTTATTAATAATAAGTATTGTTTATAATAATAAATAATTTATTAAATATAAATATTAAAGCATTCTTTGCAAAGCTAGCAAAAAAATATAATTTTCGCAAAAATATTAATAACAATAAAGATTCGAATTGCTTCTTAAAGACATTTGTAAATTTCTACTTTATTTCGAAATAAAACAATGTTTAATATAGAGAATTATTTTGACTTATTTAAATAGCGCGAATAACAAACTTCTAATAATATAATTTAATAAAGACAAAAATCTTATAGTTTGTTATACTTATTATATGTTAACAATAGAGAATAATATTTTAATAAAACTTTTATTTTATTATTAAATGCGAAACAAAGCTAAGAATAATAAAGATATAAATATTAAAAATATAAAACAAATTTAAAAGACTTTTTGCGTCAAAAGAATTAATTGCGTTTGTTACAATAACAAAGAAAAAATTAGCAATAAATTTTATAATATTTTTAATATTTAGTTTGTTGTAAAAGATGTCGCTTAAATAACAACGCAAAACATTAAAAAATATAGCAACAAAACTATTAAATTTGAGCAAGAAGTTTATCGTAAAAACATTTATTAATATTTTTAGATTAATAGAAGCTATAGAAGCAAATGTACGTATATTATTTATTATTATATTTTGCAATTGAAGTTTTTAAGCAATAAGAGATTTTCTTGTTATTGTTACTTGTTTTTGTGCGATAATCTTTTTTGTTATCGCTTTAACTTTAAGACAAAGAGCGATAATCTTATTGTTTAAAGCGATATTTTGTATATTGTTCTTAAATTGTCTTTTTGAATTTCTAGACAATAATAATAATAAAAAACGAAAAGATTGTAAAAAACGAAAAAATCGTAAAAAAAAAACAATAATCGACAACAACAAAAGATGTTTTTGAACATTTGTTGCGATAAAGTATTAGATCTTGATTCGAAACAAACATTTAATTGTGTCTTAAAGACAAGCTTTTTAATACAAAATGTGCAACAAGCATTAGATATTCTTTTAGAGAAAGCAATATTAATAGTTTTGCTTTTACGAAATGTTATGTCGACAAAATACGACGATTAAAAGAATAAAGTAAAAGATAAAGAAAATAATTGCAAAACAATAATAGAAAGAAATAATTGCAAGACAATAATAAAAAGAAACAACTACAAAGACAATAATATGCGCGATAATCAAAAGAGTCGAATGCAATAAGAAGAGAAGAAAAGAGAAAAATGCAATGGGCAATTGCCATACTAAATAGTATGGCAGACGACCAAGTATTGACCCCTTAATCTCTCTCATTCTTGGCACTAGCCCCCTTGTCTTGCAGGGCTCTTCAGGCCAGCCCAAAAACATGTGCTCCACCTGGATTGGTGTCTTCAAAGCGGGGGATAGCAGGGTAATGTTCCAGAAGGGTGTGGAGAGAGGGCAATCTGCTGCGATATGTTAGCTGAGCCTATGGAGATGGAAAGAATAAAGTAGCAAACCGAGCTTCTCTAGCTTTCTGAACTTGTAAACGAGCGCGATGTAGGCAAATCGGCGATAGATGCTGATCAACAAGTCTGTCAAGACTGTCCACAGATCAAGATAATGGAACCAAAAATCTGAAGTCTAAGAGCTTGAAGGCGCCTGCAGTATCCCGTGCCTCTTTGTATGGATTAGTGGGAATTTCGTCTCCCAACAGCCTGATTTCCTAAGGTATGTAAGCGTCACACGGCTCTGTCGCAATCATTTTCCTGTATGAGTACAATCTCTGTGGAGTCGTTGAGATCTCTGGACCAATGCTTCCACGGCTGTAGCTGCCTCTAGGATTATTTGGAGTATTAATGCGTAATATCACTATACGCTCGCGGGTGCCACATGACGAATCAACAACAACGATATCTCACACTCCACATTCATGATCCTCACCATCACTTGCCTCATACAGACATTTGGAGCCGCCAGTCTTCTAAAGTAAGCGTCTTATTCAGTCGGGTACAGAGTGGTCGGACTCCTCGAAATTGGAGCCACAGCCTTATCGTCACTATCCTCCGCCTTAGCTGCAGACCTGTGGATTGCTACTATTGCCAGGCTTACGGTCTCACGAATACTTCTTTTTCCCTATTCGCCTGAGCAGCGATAAGACCTTGAAAGCAATGAAGGCGTCGCTTTGGGCAACGATCGACCAATTCCCTCAACTGCCAACGGTCGCACCTCGCCGGCAGTACGCACCGGCAGAGCCTTCCTCTCTTATTAGAAGTGCTCTTTCTGTTGGTAACACTAGCACTCGGCCGGAATATTCCTTCGATATCTCACTAAGCCAGCAGCGTGTGTACCGCTCGGCTGCTCGTTGTGAGTAGCTCAAGCCTCTTTCGGATACACCATAATACCTTGAAGCTGGGGAGCAAACAGCCGACTATTTGCTAGTCGATGCGGTACAGCCCGTAAAATCACGCCTTAGAGATCATCTTTTGCCAGCTGGCTGTGCCGAAGCAGGCCTGCTCGAGGTCTGGACAGTCTTATTGAGGACGTGGTTGGCGTTATGCTTGGTATGACACTTGGATGCATCGATGGACCGCAAGGTATCAGGAGAACGACTCAAGCACCTGTGTCCGGTCGATCAAGCTATTACACCTTGTTGCTTCACGGACAGCTTTTCATTAAGCACAGCCCAGACACAGCTGCTTCGACCAATATGGCGACAGGCTAAAGTGTCAGAGCGTATACACATCAGACAGGTACGACAGAGACAATGGGAAATCCAAGAACCTCAGAGGTCACCCTAATCGCGTAGGACCAATCTCTCCTCACGGTCAGCATCCTGAAAGCCTTCAGCTATACGATAATGCCTGACTTGTCTCGATGGCAAGCACTGTTTATACCAGCGGATGAACCACACACTTCGAGGACAGCAGCAGCTTCCATGTCTGATTCCTGGCCTTGAGGAGCAGCCAGTAGTAGTAGAAGATCTGACCGTCACTGCCTCTGCGCCTTGCTCGGCATTGAAATATGAAATAGGTACTTGGGCCGTCGGCCAGCTCACTTTTGAAAATCCACCTGAGCCCCTCGAACTAGGTCCTGCGGCCGAGAATACAAGGTTTTACATCTTGAAAGGTTACCGCAACCAGCTCGGACTTTGGCATCGCAGAAGAATTCGGAGACTACGAAACGTACTTCAAGCAGCTCTTCTGTGTTGCAACGTACGAATTCTCCAGTTCCATCCTCAGTTGCCTCAAGAACATTGGCGTCTTGTTCGGCGAAATCCTAAGCACCGACAAAGCCGCCTCGAAACCCCCCTTACCTAAGCGGCAGCGACAGAGCGGAGTGGGTGGGCGGGTCAAAAAGAGACGAATGCAATAAGGAAGAAATGTGTGCGAGCAGCATACTGCATAGTATGGCGGGCGGCCAAACATTGAGCTCCGCCGTTCCTGGCACCAGCCTTCCTGTCGTGCAGGGTTCTCAAAAGGGCGCAGCTCTGTTGCTGGACTCCTCACTTGCACCGTTGTACGATTGTATCAACATCAGCCGTCGTCCGGGTTGTGGAGGGCCCGGCTGCTGGACTCCGCACTTGCGGCCTTATACACTGATGCTGACATCAGCTCTCGTCGGGGACTTTGTTGCTGGACGCCACATCCGCGTCCTTATACATTGTGGTATTAGCATCAGCCGCTGCTTGGACATGCAGAACAAGGTTTCTCAAAGTGATTAGTCCTCAGGGCAGGCCATGCCAATCACACATCCTCAACAATCAAAGTCGCAATAGCTAATATCCTTCTAAGGCTACCACGAACCTCCGATTTCTTTCACTAGGCGGCTTCACAATAAGGTTGCTCCACTCCCTATTCTGCCATCGCCTTCCGATTGATAAAGTATCAAGCTCCAAGCGGAGAACGATTTCGTCGAAGATACGCAAATAAACTGTTCACCATTGTGTTCAAGACAGGGAGACGATGTGGTTATCGTAGCTTCTATGAGTAGTGGATAATTGGCCCCAATCTTCTGTGCTCGATACTAAGAATGTACGTAGTATCAATGCATGCGATGTTAATCCGCCCTCGCCCTCACAGCACCGATTCTATTCTTCCCTTCGATCTCTATCTGAAGGTCTCCAGCCCTGAGAGTCTTGTGACTGTCACTTTTCGACAGCGCAAGTTATTTAGCCTCAGCTATACAAGGACAGAGAGCCGCTGGCTTTATGCCGCCAACTCACGCTCCACTTCCAGTACCGCGGGCCAAGATGACATCGTGAGCATATTCCAGACTCCTCGACGTAACGACAGCGGAGTAGGTTACTCAAGATAGGACGGCTGAACCCCAACATTTAGTCATAGGGCTATGGGCTATGGGCAAGATACGGACGGGAGGAGTAGGTTTAGAATAGAGGACGATGGGTAGAAGTTGCTGGTCTTATACCATGAACAACGCTCTAGAAGAGTATCTCCGGAGAAATTTAAGATTCCTGTAATAGTAGAAATGGAACAGAGGAGAACCCCATGAGAAACACGAAAAAAAAGACGTAATGACCTACCGGAATCCCTTTTTAATAGGCTAAAGTAGCCCCTTCGTCACTTGTGTTGTTGCCGCCGTTGCCGGGTCCACCCTTAAAATCACTCCACACATCCACAACCACCAACCTCTTCCACGATCACCTTCACACAAGCACCTCTATATCCTTCTACCATCCTCCTCATTGAGCATCATAATCTTCACACAAGTACGCCCAGACAGTCTATTACTGCTTCATCATCATCGAATAGCCGTGCAGGTTGCCTGGCTCTCTTACACGAGCAGGTCACGACAGAGAGAGCAGCCAACCACCTACCTTTGCAGCCCCAGAGCAGTCTCAAGTTCTCCTTGCCCACAGCTGCTTTTGCTCCAAATTCATGATATCCGCTTCGAGTGTCACTCCATCATCATCATCATCATCATCCTCTCTATCTCTTTTAGGCTCGGTGGGATCGACGGCATCGTCCAGCATCGAGGTTAACGAGATCCATCAAGCCAATAGCCCAGATATCAGCATCTTGACAGGCTCAAGGCACGACTCGAGCAAGCCGAGGCCGAATGCAATCCAAGATCTGCTCAGTTTAAAACCGGATATCGAAATGACGGACTTGAGTGGCTAGGGAGAGGCCATGTCTATTACCGCCGGGACACAGACCTTTGCCTATGAGCAGAGTTTGCGAAGAAGGGTATCTAAGACACCGAGGTCTCGGGAGAAATATCCATAAAAATAATGGGGATGAGGCGGGAACGTACACAAGAAAAGCCACTTCTCCTGTGGCCTGAGGTATGTGGTATTGTTGTTGATGTCAAGCTCTCATGACATGTACTGAATGATTGTAGGTATCGGCGACACGCGGAGCCCAGGCGCCATGCCACATGGATACTGTGGAGATGGTATTTTCCAGCAACCACCGCTCTCTCTGTGGGGAGCACAGCTCCTCAACTTAGGTCCGCCATTGTTGGACCCAGAGCGGTCTACCGCTTTGGCCCAAACTACGTGGACCTCGAAAAGGGCATTGGTCTGTACTTATTAAACAACAGCTTCTGCCTGGATTACGCGGACCTCGAAACGGGCATTGGTCTGTGCTTATTAAACAACAGCTTCTGCCTGGATTACGCGGACCTCGAAAAGGACATTGGTCTGTGCTTCTTAAACACCAGCGTGGGCCACTATATTCTCCACATATGTTATCCTTGGGTGCTTTTTCGGAGGCAGCTGGACCGGTGCTACGAGAATGCCGCCCACGCACAGTCGAAGAAGCTAGAACTGCACGGATGTGCCTTGTCCGATGTCAGTATAAGCATCAATACTCCTGGGAAGTGCCAGTTGAGATCTGCCCCAACGTCTGTGACCAACAAGATCACTGCTGTTGTGACTCGAACAAGACTGCTTCTCCGGCCCTGAAAAGATTCTCCTCCAGAGGAACTATGGGATTTTGGCACATGGACTTGGGCACAGTGGCTCTCCTATGGCAATGCTCAGTATGTTCCGAGACCAATCCTTGAGCTGGACACGCTGACTCCGGATACAGCTCGAGCCATAACCATTCCTCGCCCAAGAACTTCGACGTGGCTTCTGCGAATACCTACGTGGAAATCGAGTTCGAAAACCCCGTGACTGCTAGGTCAGAGATCAGATCCTGTACGAAGGGTTGATCTTATCTCACCGGCAGTACTTTAAGCTCGACTATCGACTTCAAGTGTTTTGAGAACCCAGACAAGCTGATGCAGCTTGCTGGATAGACTGTCTCTTCTCCGTACCACCGAGAGGGAGGGGAGGCAGCAGGCAATGTCTATGAAATGAAAGATGAGAAGCAACTGGCATTGGGATTCATTGAGGTGTAGCCGTCTCGAATACCGAAACCCTTCGAGCAAAAGCAGCTGAGTCGAAGAAGCGAGCACCAGCAAATAAGCTCCTAACGTCTCATATAACACCAGCATCTCTCTAATTCGTTGGGATGCGACGCATTGGACTCATGTCGTTAAGTGGTGGATGAGTCAATATCCTTAATAAATCTGGGCGGCGCTCAAGTATTTGTAGCCAAAGCTGGTACCAAGGTATCCCACACGAGACGCATCATACCTCCATGGCGCCACGAATCAAGCGACGATGAGTGGAAGCCGTTGGTCTGAAAATTGGGCCCGCCCCTATACTAGTGTCGCATGATCGAGGAAATATACCTACGACCATGGTATTGTGACTGCTAGACGAGCTATAGAGAGAGGTCCGGCCTCCCAAACAAGGACATGGACGCCTGCCAGGTAAATCGGTCGGCTGAAGTTAGGCAAATGGAAGTCGAAAAACGCAAAGGGAAGACAACGCGGCCAATGAATTCTTTCATGCTGTATCACTCTGCATATGTAGACATTCGAGCAGATCGAGCACAAGGAGGGCATAGAAGAGTCTCTGCCACCAATGTCGAAGATGCATGACCTATTCAGGGAGCAGAAAGAAAAGACCAGCCCGGAGCGAAGGTATGAGACTCCGACTCGAGGTATGCCGCTCGCTAATGTTTCTAGACCTGCGGTTCAAAGCAGCGGCGTTATTTCATCCCTTAAACCTTTACCTTCTGACAGCACACCTGGCTCTGCCGGTTTCTGCTGGCTATCAATCCAGTCGAGCTCTGCTTTCGCGTTGAACTCTCTCCTTTAGCAAGTACAGTCCCAAGAACACGTGCGGTTCGCAAAATCAGTACCGTTTCTTGACCTTAGCCCCTGGACCAAGGTCTGATGGACTGGACGAACTTCTCGATACGCCAGATGTCTTAGGGATGGCGCCTACAGAAGCAAGAACCCACAGGCTTTGACACTATCTCGCCCGAAGCGTATCAAGTGTGCGCTGCCCACGAATGCTGTTATCAGAGGCTATGGGATCACACAGTAAGTAGTCATGCCGACTACTCGAGTGCCTCAAGCGAGATGAGGAGCCCCAATTATGATAGGTTCCATTGGAGAACAACTTGTTCTCCGCCGTTTGTCCTGAGTGTCTTGAAGATCAGGCAAAGCACGAGGTCAAGATCAGTGAGACCAGTTGCTGCAGCGGGAACTGCATGTACATGTTCTTTGTCCGACTTTCACGATCCTATCTTCTGTGCGATTGTTGTTCGCAAGATACCCAACTGTGTTGCTTGTACTCTGTCTGTCTTCGGTTGTATAATTGCATAATCTTCCCGCAGGAACACTGTTGTCATCATCGATGCGTGATCTGGAGGTGTTCAGAGGGTCAAGAAGAGCATGGCTGCCGTGGCCTATCGCCAGGGAGCCAGATGCTACAGCACGCACCTCATCCAAGGTATGCGCAATTCTTCCTCTATGATTGGACTAGACACTTGCGTCAACGTTGATATCTTGCGCGCGAACAAACAATCTTGGAACATGCTTAGAGATGAACGGACGGGCAGAACGATTTTTCAATCGAAGAATAACAACGAGGCAAGCCAAGTGCGCAACGATGATATCGCAAACCCATCTCTAATGCCACGTCGTCTGTTCAGCGACTACCATAACCCATCGCCTTTGTCAGAACGACAAGCTCAGCGTTCCAGTTTATCTTCACATTTGTTGGAGTTAGAGTATGGGTCGCCAGACACACAAGATGTTGCATCAACACCTCTCCATAGACCAGCCTTTGGTTTAGATTCGTCGCGTTATGATCCACCATTGGCTTCTGACCTAAAAAGAGATGTTGAAGTAGCCATCAAAGGCTCAATAGCCAGACTGGAACGTTTGCACCATCTACATAACCCGGACGCCTACGAGCAACATCGGGCGATGATAGAGAAGGACATGAAGGAGACGGAGGGATTGAAAGAGGAGTTTGGCAGAGTATACGGTATCACAGGCCACGGCAACCACCTGCCATCTTACTGGCTGCACAGAGGCTTCAGTCTGCTCTAGCTTCACTGAGCGTCATTGTCTTTGTCCTCCGAGTGGCGGGTCTGGACATGGCCCGGAGTGCAAGGTGTAGACGGGGCGGGTTGGTGACGAGGTGCTTGCCCTCCCTTTTAAAATAAGCTCGTACCCAGCATCCGCCTCGCGATACTCCGGACAACAGCAGCTCTGCAACCAACGATACTGTAGAGCCAGATGACTCTGTTCAAGGCTCTATCTGGCCTCCAGATGGCTTGCACGCGCGGTCGTATCTGACTTCGGCCATGCAAGGTAGTTTGCAAGAGATCATGCGGACACGTCCGTTAAATGTAGATATTATCCCATAGTTTCATGGTATCTGTGCTCCGTCGTGATGTAGCATTGTAGTGAACTCAACAGGCGTATTGGGCTGACTTCTCGGACTGCGAAAAGGGGCAGGAGCTAAGAGCTCGGGTAATCCAGGATCATTCACCAAGAGTACTTAGTCTCTGTGTTGTTGTTCATCTTCACTCCTGCTAACCTCCCACGCTCAACGCCATCATCTTTGAAATCTTCCACAGCTTGCACAATCTCATTCTGGGTATTGTAGCTGCTTGTTGCTGCACTCATGCGGCAGTAAGCCTCTTGCAAGGTAGCTGGGCCGCGGTGTCAAACCAGACGCGTCGGTGCATCAGCGGCGGCTTCGTATCCTCAGTCAGAAGGTTATCTAGCCCTCATCTGCCTCCGCCAGCAAGTTTCGCTGGAGCATCCTGCCATCGTCGACTTGTAGCACCTCTGTCGGTTGACGGAGCTCATATATGGAGTTGTCTCCGATACTTGCATTTGGTGCAGCCGTGGTGAGTCATCTTCAACAGCTTGTCTTGCCTGCACCTGAGAACATCCAGCTGATACCTGGATCCAAACAACAGCTAAAGTCTTTCATCCTCAACGTCGATTGCAAGACGACTGTCCTTCGGGGCTATAGAAAGCATTTCAAGCCAGCGTAGCCACTCTTTCTTGGGCTTTTGATACACGTTCGCTGTCACAGTGTTCCATGAATCCAAGCGAGAGAAGCCAAATACTTTGCTCATGGAGCCGCTGCAGGGAAAGCGAAATCCAGCAACGGCGATAAAAGGGCACTCTACACTCGGCTCTTCACCAGGAGCACGAGACAGAGAAAAGCATTGCCGTTCTGGTGGGTTCCGGTTGATGTAGCCTGCTTGAAGGAATGGGGATCGGCGTGACCTTCCAATCCTCCGAGTATCATGATCCAGAGGCTCGTCTGTTAGACTGGCTTGATCATACCTCTCTTCCAGGAGAAAACCACGTCGTGCAAGAAGGCTCAACGGGTGGGCGTACCTGGAGCATTACGAATGGTTTCTCGAGCGGCCAAGTCGATGGCTATTGAGGCGACGACATTCCTTTTTTCGAAGGGGCGGTAACGCGTCCAACTTCAGCTGCTCGCAACCATGCATTCAGAACCTTGAGTGCACCTTCACTCCACGCAATACAGCAGGTTCAGGCGTCCGCTGATACCATTGCTACGTCTGCACAACCTGTGGCGTCGTTGTCGAGCACTATCTTGGCTGCTCGGAGCCGTGCGTTTAGAACCTTGAGTGCACCTTCACTCCATGCAATCCAGCAAACTCAGGCGTCGAATAATGCCAACGCTACATTTGCACAAGATGTGGCGTCGTTGTCGAGCACTATTGCGGCTGCCGGGAATTGTGGGTTCAGGAACCGTACGGTTATCCATCATACCACAATGCACCTCGAATAACGCGAAGTTCCCGAGGAGGACAAGCAAGTCATTGCTGTAGCAAAGCACATGGCACCAGACAATATCGTGCTCCGATTCGGCCCGTTCGGTGGCGCTGAGATGCTATTTACGTCGCTGTGGTCTGGCGAAATTTCGATTTTCCAGAACTCACATCTTCACGCGATACCATCTCATACGAGCCACGTTCAACTCTCACTCGAGGCTCCAGCACGCACCACTTTACACACGCGGAAGAATCTTCAGCCTATCTGAGCAGCGAGTAATCATTCTCGGCCGACACTTGCTTGGTGACACAGCTGAACACATAGCTCCGGTATTCGGACTTCAAGCGGACGGAAGTGGGACATCTGCAAAGAGTGCGGAAGTAATCGAGGCTGGTGAAAGCCGGCAGAATGTATCAGGAAGTACTGGGTCGTGGGTGAAGACTAACATTCGGTCTCGCTCATCGCCGCTCCACTTTCTCTGTCTCGGACACACCTGACAGCGATCCTGATGAAGGTCTTAGCCTCTCCCGCCATAGACCCTTCTTGTCGGCGCAAGATGCTATGCCTACCGGCGCAAGCACCCGTCCCAGTCTCTCCCGCCGCGGCTTTGCGTCTTCTTTCTTGGATGCTTAACCGATCAACGTAGCCACGCCTCCTACCACCCCGGCCGCCAATCTTCCATGTTTATTGCTGGAAAGAATGGCAAAGAGCTCCGTCACACTGTCTGCTCCGACGGATTCTTGGCAGACGCTGCTCAGTGGCGTCATATTCGAAAGTGGACCATCGACTTGATGGCCGCAGAATGGCAGCTACGTCGAAGCTTCATATCCAGCAGATGAAATATCATCGGTGTTGAGCGAGCCCGGCAGCATATGACCGAAGCAGCAAAGGCGAGAGGAAGAGAGAGCCTCGCTCAACTGTGCCCTCCCGTTCGAGACGGCATACCTTCGCGTCTTCATACCCGGCTCAGCGGTCACCTTCGCTTGGTATCAGTCCTCGTCTCCGTACAGGGCATCAGTCCATGATATAATCTATGACGCCCAGGCTGAGAGGTTCGTGTTCGCACTCTCTTCGATGCCCTAACCACGGGCCCTGCCGCTTGCTTGTTAGTCTAGCAACAGGCCAAGCATTGAACTGCGCAAGTCTTCACTTGCGAGCTCTTGCCAAAGTTATGTATGTTCAGACACCAAAATGTAGCAAAACGCTACACAAGTCTGCGCCCGATGTTGGGTCGAATATCCAAGGAGCAGCCTCAAGGAGCCCAGGCTTGATAAAGCCAGCGCTGCGGAGCCCAATTCTCCCAAGCCCCTATGGTCCCAAGCGCTTCACCAGGGGGCTTGCAGAAGTCCCCGAAGAAAGCACTACCAAAGCCGATGAGGAGCTTTACAACGGGCCTCGGATTAGGATGTGAGAATTGTTGAAGTCAAACAATGAATACCAGGAAAAGGTCATTCGCTGAAAGATCCCTCAAGTCGGAGGCATGATCCGGCACACCGCTTACCGCAACGATTCCATTGCTCCGGAGTCAGCGTCCAAGGGTTCGATTATCTAATATGCATTAAAACAAGGTGCCGAGCCTGGAACACTGCAAGTTTTACGAGCGATGGCTTCTGCAGCCAGCGTGTTGCGTCTGTGTGTCGTTGGAACTAAGCGGCGCAGACTTACGGCGAGAACATGCTTGTGTTTGTGGGGTTCGGCCGCCCGCAAGCACTGATCACCAATACCCGAGCTACAGAGCGGCCGGACTGTTTTGCTTCTTCAAGGGGACCCTGAAGCACTGATCATCAATACCCGAGCTACAGGGCGGCCGGACTCTTTTCCTCCTTCAGACGGCGTTGGTCCGAAGCCGGAGACACAGACTCATTCCATTCCCTCAACCTCATGGACCTGCCTTGCTTTTGCTGTCAATTTTCCGATCTAGATTGTGGAGTGCCAGCCGACAAAGGATGCCATATCGATAGTGAGTCCAGCACCTTTGATACTCAGCACGCTTCCTCTCTTGGCGTCCAGAAGGCGGAGAGTGACCCAGGCCGGGATACAGAGGATTTTAAAGGGATTTAATGCGAAGAAGCGACGACGGGGGAGACCTCGGGTGGCGAAAACTTCGGCGCGCTGGTGGAGCGGGCTTTATCGGCCTCCATGGAGCAAAGATGCAGAAAGATTGCTGGAACAGTGTCCCGTTTTACTGCGCGCTCATTGTTGTTGCTCGCACGCTTCATATCCACATATGACGAAGATACTTCAACAACAACCGTTGTATCAACCTCAGGCGCTTGCGCAACAATACATGCCACGCCAACAAGTAAAGCAAAACCTCAATCCTTTTCCAAATGCATTAGGACCTGCAGCTGCAACCCTCGCATTGCAGTGGTCGCGAGCATTACATCCACACCTAGATGGAGATTCCCGTCTGTTTTTTCTTTTTTTTTGTTTTTTACCCTGGTCAAGTTCAGCAATACAACGCAGGCTTTATGCCGCCAGCACACCATGAACGGTGGCCAATGCATGGTCCTGGGCAGTGGTATTTGGGCAATCCGGGAAACCTGTACGGAGAATCCGTAAATGCCGATGGCTTAACAACAGCCTGGGCAAAGCGAGCACCTTCGTTCAACGTAGCTGTCTGGGCCCAGGAACATAAGCAGCCAACCATATCCCGCGCAGGTGCGACAATGTCTTCTTCGATCCAGCCATAGACCGAGTGGAAGAATCGTTACATCCACACCTGGACCTAACCTAGTCGGAGCCTCCTAGCTTTTTTTTTTTTTTTTTTTTTTTTTTTTTAAAAGACGTACCAGCGGCCTTTCGTCAAGCACGCACGCCCGGTTGGGCGAAGATTGGCTCCTTTGGCTGCCTGGGCTCAGGAGCATAGACCTCCAACCCCACCCCAAGGAGGTTCGGCAATGTCTTCTTTGGTCCAGCCCAATACGGAGTGGAAGAATCGCCTCGTCTTTTCCGGCTGCAGAGATCATACAAAAGATTATCGCCTATGCGATGACTGCCGACAACGGGGGCAAGATTGTCGGTCCAAACTGCCTGCCAAACGCGATTGGGGGATGTGGAGGATGTGGAGGTATACCATCGTTGCGGTCATTCCTTGTGTGATCCCGAAGATCCAAGCTGGAGAATTATTGCAACCGCCTCAGGATGTGTCTAAGCGGCCTGCTAAACGGCAAAGGAGGAGAATCCACTTAACAGCATCCTCCACTGTGTCGAACCCATACATATTCAAAGCTGGCGGAGTGGAGAAATGCACCGATGAGGAACTCATCATCCTCATGATCGCCGCGAGCGGTGGAACCGCCCCGGGTATCAAAGCTTATGAGGTGTTCGCAAAGCTCGACAAGAAGGGCCACTCGGCCGCCAGCTTCCGTCACACCTTCTGTGCGCTCGTCGTCAAAGCTAAGGAGTTGCAAGCTAAGAAGCCGGAGGTATAGTTGCTGAATGCAGCTGCGACGCCGAAGAAGGCGGTTGGAGTCGGTCTTAAGCGTTTAGTTGATGATGTTTGGGAGGAGGCTGATGGTGGGGAGGATGGGGCGAGCGCTTCTGGGGGTGGGAAGAAGGCGAAGACTGCGGGGAAGGCTAAGGCAGCCGGCAAGAAGGGGGGCAAGAAGGTTGTCATGGATGAGGAGGTTGCTGCATGCCGTGGCGGCTGCTACACCAAAAAAGGCGATCGGGATGGGACACAATCGAGAAGAGACCTACACCTCTTGATCTATGCCTTAGGTGATAGCTCTGCCGTTTCGGAGAATCTTTCGAGGCTCAGATCCCAAGTGGCGAGAAACTATAGAGTGAATCCATAGTTAATCAATGTGAACCAGTCTTGACAGCTCGTAGAAGGTGTAATCCATAATAGCATTGCTGTATCGACCTTTTGTAGCCCCTTTTCCAATCGGGTTAGCTCGCAATCCATCGGGGCTAAGTATGATCCCATTGTTTGACTCCCACACAACCGCCTCTTCACTCATCATCCCCCTTTGCATCGTTCGTATCGGGCCCGGCTGATCTTTTCTTGATGCTGGTCGTCAGCTCTGACGTTTGGTGACCACGATAACCGCGTCTGCAACCCAGTACAGACCTTCGGAGTCAGTGGTGACAGCGGTCAGCACTCGCTGCAGGCCGACACAAGTAGCAATCACAGTAAGTAGCATCACGACCGGGTCCATACAATACTGTATGAGACTGTCTTGAGCTCATAGACCTACTTTACTTATCGATGGAGCAGGCACAGCCACCGCTCCTACTCCCAAGCATCTAATACAGCAGCCCGTGCTTAGGCCAGCGCCAGCAATGTCGTGCAGGCTGATCACCCTAAGATCGTCTGGCACTACACACAGGCATCTGATGCCGGCACTGAGCTTCGTTGATCTTACGCATTCTCATCGTCAAGGGCCGTTCTTATCGAGCCCTGACCGAGCGGGAGTGCGAGCAATGCGACACGTTTCTGCCGTCACCCACATCCTGCACCAACGTTAGACTATCTCTGCTTGTCGAGCATCCAGCCTCTTTGAGACTAGTATTGCTGGGAGACTTCCACTCCTTTCGCTTGATGCAGTCGTGGTCGAAACAATGGACATCGCTTTCCGGAAAGTCTCGAAGCTCGGGCCCGCACACAAGCCGATTGGTACTATCCGTATATCATGGGTGCCCACCATGCAGTACATTGTAGTGCGAAGCATTTTGCAGACCATACGGTTCAGTACGAGGCGGAATTGCCACGGTTCGCACGGTTGCAAAACTTGTGTCTGGTTACCAGGTAAGTACCAACATTGCTGCATCAGCATACGAGCATAGAATGCTGACGTGACACAAGGCCGCGTACGGCAGGGCATTGTCTTAGACGGCGGGCTCTGTCTTTCGATACCCCTTGTAGGCTCCTTTGATTCGGCACAGCCAACGTCGAGTGAAGCAATTTTTTCGAAGGGGATCCATCCTTTTCGCATCCATTAGACTCCAAAGCTAGCCTTCGTCCTGATACTCTCGGTCCAACCATAGCGACTGATGTCATGGCAATGTTATCCAGCCGCGGCTGAGCCACTGTACAAGATACAGCTCCAACCCAACGAGATCTCAAAGCTATGTTCCGCCCGCGAAGGGGCCAACAGTAGCCTTCCACCAGCAGGCCGAAAGACAACATGTGTGGAATACATATAGAGCTTCCTCAGCCGAGAACTTGCTTCATGCCACGGAGGTCACACCAGAGGGAGGGGCTAAGAGACAGCGGGTCTTGGGCCTTGGTGTGCCAGCTTTGCCAGATGCCCAGTCACAGCGAAGAAAGAGGCCGGGCCACTTGGAATTGCCTGGAGTGTCAACAGCTGTCTCTTCGACCATGACAACAATGTCCAGTGTCAGCCGAGCCACAGCACAGAATCCCGATCTCCCTATTGGACATACGCAGCCGTGAATGAAATTACAGTTACAGCAGCCGATGCGTGGACCACAGCCACCTGCACATCAATTCATAACATGACAACAACCAGTGCATAGCCTTATCCGTTCCCGGATGCTCTAGGCTCGACCGTAGGAACTACTGCCATCGCTCTTCTTCCAAGGTTACTGCTCGCGTCCTGGAACATGGGCCGCGAATATCCACATCATCGAATGGTATGAGGTAACATTTCTTCTTAGTCGAAGTTACCAGACCTCGAGCTATCGCACAGGGGATACTGTATGCAGAAGCTCCACGAGGAAGTCCTTCATGACGAAGTAATCCTGGCAGCAGTGAAGGATAGTTAGTCGCACCAATTGCAAGCGAATACAGAGTCTTGCGGTCGGTGCTGGCTGTCTTGACGCCGTAGCGGCTCCTCCTTTGCGTGTAAAGCTTGAGAGGGGGGTCTGGGCGAGATGGTGTTCTCACAGAAGTAAGGGCTGGTGTGAGGCCACGGCAGGTGCGTGTAGGCTCTGAGGCCTTCGGCATGTTATTTCAAAATCCTGTTCTCCGCTTTGGTGTTGGCTGACTGTGGCTGCTAGGCATATGGCTAGGTGCCAGGCTGTGCACACTTTATTGATGGTGGTGGTATTGCCGTTCCGCCTCTGGTGGACTCTTCGAGTAGTAGCAGGTAGTGAATGAGGTGGTGTACAGCATGGAAAGTAGGGGCGTATCAGCACCAGGGGACAGCACAATGTTATGCACTCGCCGACGGCCAAACTAATTCGTTTTCAGGCCGTTCCACTGCGGTACCCTCCCACTCGACTTACAGATGTTCGTGGTGGACTCTTGTTAACAGCATTTTCGGCGCACTGAGTCTGCAGAGTCTTTGCAGAGCCGGAGCAAAGGACCGCTTGTCAATCGTTTCCGGAGAATCCGGAAGGCCACCGATGGCCAAAGTTGGTGCGATATTGGCATACCGATGCTCGCGAGCTTATGGCTGGTTCGTGCCGCGTTGGCTCAGCTCAGCGCATGGAATAAATTTTCGACAGAATGGCTGGCGCCCACAACCTCCGTTCAAGACCATCGAGGGTGCAATGTACCAGCATATACCTGAGCCGCTGCCCGTAGAAACGAATCCGATAATGAGTCTGACGTCGTGCGTCAACAGCCTGCCCCGGTAAGAGGTCGGTGAAGGCACCCAGTAGCGGACGACTCAGACGACGAAGCCAGCGTTGTCCCCCGTCGACCTACTGCACAGAGACGGTGCCGAAAGGCAGCCCAGCCCAGTGGGGCGTAATCAAAATCGGTAACGTAAGTACCACGAACCATCAAGGGAGGCGGCGATGCTCGTCCCGACAGAGCCGGTGAAACACGTCCAAAGCAGTGCCGGCCTGTCTTCGCCTTGCTGCCTCCGCCCTATCTCTCGGCCGCGGAGAAGGAAAATATACGGAACCCAGATCCGGAATGATGTTTCATGGTCCTCGACCTCATGGCGTCCCTGGTGCTCCCGGAACGGCCCCTGCAAAGTCATTGCCCCATATATCCTGACGACCAGGAGGGGACCGCCCTAAACGTACGGCGAGAACAAGGTCGTTGACGATAAGATTTCTGCAGCACCAAAATGCTACGAATAGCGGGACAAGAAAAGATGGTGAAGGAGGAACACTACCAGGTCAGTGCGTGGACGAACATTGGAGTGGAATACTCCCATAATGCATTCTCAGCCGCAAAGCGCTCACCGCGCCCAGAGGTACGGCGAGAACAAGGTAGATGTCGACTAGATTTCGGCAGCACAAGGTTGCTGTGATCGCGGTGTCAGAGAAGATGGTGAATTAGGAACACCACCAGGTCACTGCGTGGACGAATATCGGAGTGGGACATTCCCATGATGCATCCCCAGCCACAAATCGCTCTAGGCTCCCAGACATACGGCGAGAACAAGGTGGATAAAGCAGCGACTGCGAGCATCAAAGCAGCTACTGGAGTTTTAGCCGAAAAAAGGCTATATCATGACCAGGCCCTTCAGTCTTCGTAAGTTTTACGAACCCTGTGTCGCGGGCGACAAGAAGAGAGGGACCAAGATGCAACCAAGTATCAAGGCAATTGTCAGCAGAAAACCTCGCGGTCGAGCCGCGAACTCAAAGGGAGAATTGCGAGCGACGCCACAGCTAACATAAGTGCCGTGCTTTCGCCCGGCGTATCGGTCAAACCGAGCTGGAAGATAGGATCTTATATCCCGGGTTCACCATCGACCAGTGCATTCTTCTTCTCAACGTCATGAATTACGTTGGCTGGACCACCGGAAGACGCCCAGGGCATCGAAACTGAAAGCCCGATCGGATGGAGATCACCAAGAGGCAGTGGTACCACGTGCTCAACTTCTCGGAGGAGACCATTCTTCAATGTGTGCTCACCCGTGTTTCACAGCCGGACCATCGGCTGTGCGTCTCCGCCCTCTGGGAATCGAATTCCCTGCCCGCGTGCTTGGAGGATCTGTTCAACTGTCTCTTCGATGGTGGTTGAGAATGGGATTTGCAAGAGAGGGCGTAATTGAGCTCTGAGCACAGGGTAAGGACTCTTACAGAGCAAATCGTCAGACAGAAGGAAGCTGACTCACGAAGCAGATAAGGATTAAGAAAAAGAAACAGCTGTCAGCGAAACTCACGAGCCACGTGAGAGCCCCAGCCGTCTCCGACTTTGCTCCATCCCAAAAGCAAAGCAATAGAAGCCTATTCTCATAGGTTGTGCCACATCAAAGTCATCAGCTTCCACCGCACTTGTTGCCAGCCTCAAACACGCATCATGCGCCCGGTGAGCTGCCTTTGTTGTCACTATGTCAGCATCCGCCCCCGTCTTGTTTTTTAACTCCTCCTTTCTTTGTTCCATCGGCCATCAGCCCCCAGCAGCACCACCCTGCAGCTCCACAGGCCAAATAAGCAGTGCAGAGAGAAGTGGAGTTCACGAATGTTATGATGGATTAAGAGCAGTCAACAAAAGGGGTTTCGCGATCAGTTTGGTTTTGCCTTGGCACGCGTTGCCTGAACAGGCCTACAGTGCTAGATGAAAGACCGAGGGCCGACGGGCCGTAATGCCGTGGAACGACAGTTCACGGGGGCTATTTCTATAGCTTCATCTAGGTACAAGTAGCTTTACGTTACACATCTGGAATAGCCACCGAACCTAGACTAAATTACCTTCTCTTATTCGTCCTTTCTCTCTATTAAAGTTCTTGTATGAGACAATAGAGACGGAGGTTCTACAAGTGATAAGAAGAGATTAGAGAACGTGCCAGTGGCACCAATATTGACACAAAATCATTGTATTAACATCTGTATAGCAATACTTCGAAAAGCTGAATATAAGATACATGTTCAATTCGCTGTACCTAATGCTCTCCCTCAGCTCTGAGAAGGCTCGCAGTAACAATATCCGGCCTTGCCCTATAGCCCATAAATCTCCTGCCAAATCATCATCCAAAACCCATCCATGGCTATAAAAACCTGTCAGTATCACCTCTCTCGACATCCAATACAATCACGTTATCTTCAAGGTCTCCTGGTCAAGTAATAGCTACGCTTTGACGCTTTGACGCTTTGACACTTTACCGACAAACCGTGACTAGTATAGCTGTTCCGTCAGCACGTTTTACCATATCACAAAGTAATCTGGTCCTCGATCCAGCTGGCCTCTAGAAATAGCAAACTATTAGAGAAGATAAAATCATGTCGTCTTAGCATGCAAGACTGAGGTCTAGCCTATCAATTGAACGGGTGGGAACACAGGTCAAGTTTGGTCGTACAATTCATTAGTCCCCCATGTCTCGTATAAGGATCGATTGGGTAGCTGAACACCGCCGTCTGCCTCCGAAGCTGGCTTCATGGAAGGTTGTGAGATCAGTGGTTCGTTTCGTAGGTGATGAGCTTGTGTCTGGGCTCGTAGACTGTGGGGATGGCTATCTCGGATCAGCATTCGAATCCGTAGATACGGAGACAAGAGCTCGGTGAAGAAGACTGGCAGCTCGAATTCGTCGGCAGCCCTGATTCGGGAGCTTGGAAACCAGGACTTCCCAAGTTTCGAGCATCTACTCTGAGGGGACTCGGCTGAGAGGAGGCATGGGAACGGATCAACGGATATATTGCAGGGGAATTCATTGATCGTGAGAAGATGCCGCGATGATGGAGGGGATGTTGGAAAGCGTACGGGAATGGGGGGATATGGCATCGTGGAGATGCAGGAAAAGGCTTCATCAGGAGGGAGAGCTGTTATCGCCGGATCTATGGGTTACACCGTGAGGGACAGGAACGCACCTTTTTCGGTGTTTGGGGTATGATGGGGTGTGCAGCTCGTCCGAGTGCGAGCTGCACCATTTCTTGCTCTTGGATACTAAGATATAGCAGCAGTAATAGAAAGAGATCTTCGCCTTTTAGAAAGGTTTATCGAGCTACCACGATAAGCCCTTGTTGTATGCTGAGCCATGTGATGTGATAAGATGGACTCGGAGAAGCGGAAGTGAGCTCTGACATGATCTAGAGTGAAGAGATCGAACGGAATGAGGCGCAAGCCTGAGATGTTAAATGCCATTAGTGGAGATGAGATTTTGGCTTTACCTGTTGACTTCTCCAAACTTAGATCCGGAGTTTCTTGAGCTTTGATGTGCAAGCAGATAACAAGGAAGAGGCCTTCGCTGGATTACATCTTTCGAAGGCGTAATCTGTTTGGAGAATAGATTTTCTCGTGATGGTAAGTAGTGATACCGGGGAGAAGCTTCGGGGTATCTGAGATGGAATTGAATAGATGGTGGTTCTGCTTACCCTGATAACTTTTCTGAGCCCCCTTCTGCCCAAACAATATAGCATATCATCGTTTGCTTAACCATTTTTGCTGCCAACGCCAACCCAAGACCCATGTTCAAAGCTAGCGCTGCCAATGTCTTGCAAGGAGGTACAAGAGAGATTGCCAGGAAGTGGCTTACAATTGGCAACCCTCCGCAGCTTTTGCGCAAGAATTACCCCTATCTTTGAGTCGTGTGGGCTATGAAGTGTCTAAAAGACCATGCTCTGCCTCGAAGCTGTACTATGGCACCGAGTGAGTAATATTCCGACTAAAGCTTATGTTTTCGGACAGAAATTATCTATGAGACGTAATTGTAGAAATACGCATGTACGTAAAGTAGCTCGGCTCGCTCCGGTCAGAATGGTGACGAAGGAACCGCTGCTTTCCGAGCCTCCGCTACGAAGGCGAGCTCAAAGCCCGCCAACAGCGAGCTCATGTCAGTGCGAAGGGTGTCGGTTGACCTACGCCAGTAGTGCTTTTTCTGCAATTAATACTTCATGTCTTCCCTTTACCGCGGCCGTACCAAAGTAATGATATGGGTAGCCACATCCTGATGCCCCTTCAAACATGACAATTGAGGTTGGATTCAGAGAAAGTCCAAAGCTTCTGTCTCTGACAGGTTCAATGCGGTAAAGTGTGCTCTTGGACGTGTAAACGATTTGACGTGGACAGATTGGAAGAGGGGAAAGAGCATTATCTAATACTCGATAGAAGAGCTGGCTGCTGCTGCATATATTTGACAAGCTGTAGATTTTACGATATTTGATCTGTTTCACGGGATTACGTGTCCTGCAAATTTATTAGCTGTGTTGATATTTTGAAAAAATGGGGGTAGACTCGAAAAAGGCCGCTAGCAGCGTGTTTATACTTGAAGATAGATCCCCACGTAATTCTCCCCCTATAAAGCATGCAGGAGAACGCAATCATGGACAGCAATCCGTAAGACACGCTGCATCATTCGGGGCCATGCTGACAGGCTTCAGAGATAGTCTCTTTATTGAAGAATACAATTCGGCAGCCGATGTCCTCACCGGCGAAGGGTATGAAGCATAAAACTTCTCGGAGAACGTGGTTAATATTCTTTAGGATGGATCTGTGGAGGAAAGAGGTCCCACAACCGACAGAGACTTCTCAAAACCTGGAGAAGTGCGCACTCCTACCTTTTGTTGATACTGCTAAGATCTTCTCAGTGACGATCGAGATATCTCCCAGCCTGACGAATCTGCGGCCACTGCCCCTCTCGCTCCCCCTCCGCCTCCCCTTCCACTTGGAGCCCCAGCTGCCACAGGAGCGGTGACGTCCAAGCCAAAAGGGTAGAGGTCCATATATCGCTTTGAAGAAAGCCTATCTTATATTTCCTAGGATGTATGAGTTTCTAGCTGAAGGAAGCGGCCGGGTTCCGGGAATCACCCATCAGCCGTATGTGACATTGTCGCCTCTCCTAGTCTGCTCTCACAGCTCGATAGAGGTTCTTATACTTCGCCATACGCCGCAACATCTGGCTACAATGCCGCCTACTGGAAGCCTCGTTATGGATGGAGGACAATCGAGAACCAGTGTGGAGCTTGCAAAACATGGCTCACTGCACAAAGCTCTGTCGAGAGGCATTACGCCATCCAATGTTCGAAGAAAGATCCTAGCAACCCGGATCTTTGGCGCAGTGGCCTCGTGAGGCAGGTTCCTAGGAAGCGTCCGGCATACAAGACATGGAAGTCGACCCACGAGGAGCCGTAATGCAAGCGAGCAAAGGCAGTGAAGGTGAAGGAAGGATGGTTCTATGTTGTAAGATAGACTGAGACGGATAAGCAATTTAATATTGACTGTGAAAATCCGTGATTCGAGTAGATTGCGAGAGATGTGGACTGTGCCAGCTGCATTCGTCGTGCTGTAAATGGATTAGCTCCATCCATGCTTCATAAGACGCTAAGATACCGAGATGATGATCCTGCAGATATCACCACCCACGAACTCTTACACCATAACATGCAAACCTCTTTCCAGTCAATTTCACTTCCTTCCCAGACTAGAAATATCGTATCATTATCTTGGTGGTGTTGAGAGACGGTCTTTGTCTCTTTGAGAGTCGCTTTGTGGGCTTGGTGGAGCTGCTACAACCCATCCAACCCTCTCGCGGTCAATAGCGCCATCTTCCATCCAACCCACAAAATCGCTACCTTTCCAAAGGCAATAGCAGTCATACCGTCATTAGTAGATAGTCCTTTGCCAGGCAGGGAATGTCCTAAACGCTCTTGTGCAGAGAAGACAGGTGGACCGCAAATGCACACCAAAATTTATCATGACGGCCGCGACCAGCAGCCTCATCCACGGTCTAACTGCTCTGACACCAACAGCTGGCATCATCGTAAGTCATCATGGGGCTCTAGCTTCCGCGTTGGACGTTTCATGTGGCTGATGAAGCTGACCACATCAGCCCCCAAGACTCCAATCATCTACGTGTCCAAGAAGTCAGCCTGCCAAACACCCCGGAACCTGTTGCACGCATACTCGATGGATTTACCAAAGATGCCCTCACATCAGTCTGGTCTCAAACACATTTGAGAGTCTTCAGTGGATTTACCACGAGGCCGAAATCAACCGCCCTGGGTGTGGGAGGTAATGAGCAACCCGATCTATGGATATTCCAAACATTAGCGATTTTAGAAACGTACTTGGGGAATGCATCACGATAAGGCTGATGCATTACGGTTCCTGGAGGCCCGTCGCCCTCATCGACAATGAATGAACAGCTTTACGGCCAGTATCATCAAACGACTGTGAGAGCATTGCATGACAAAGGGGCTGGTGCTGGGGACGAGGGAAATTATGGGGGCAGTGCTTGGCCGTCTGCCATACTATCTAGTATGGTGGCCGCCCACTGCACTTCTCTCCTCATTGCATTCGTCTGTTTTGCCAAACATCAGCTACCCGTATACTGAAGACGTCTTCATGCGGAAAACAGATCATCTTGAGATGTTATACCACACTGATACGCCATTGGTTGGACAATCAAGCGATAATTGTTACAAGCTGCTCGACGATCACGCTCCAGCGAACAACCCTACATCGCATCCTGAGCCACTAACTGGACCACGGCTCGATCCTTATCTATTGAACTAAGGGGATGATGGTTTCGGAGGACCACCATCAGCTTCTGGGAATGATCATGTCTTCCTCCGACGAACAAATCATGCCGCGATGAGTGCTTGAGTCAAAGAGCCCAGGTCAAGTTTTGTCCGGAGAAGTCTGTCAAGCTTGAATCTAAGTGCAAGAATATTGTCGTGCTTAGGGCTGTCTCCGAGTTACAGGAGGTGATAGACACTAACATTATCGTGCGCGAGTTGTTCGGTGAGAATCGCCGGGTCAACGGTGTTCTCCCATACCCGGAAGACGCAGTTCGACACATGCTCTACACTCGCCTCTTCAACAACGGAATGGACCTCCCGATCTATCTTCCGACGACGCTGCCGAGATGTTTGTATACCGTGGGAATATCATCACCGGACAAGTCATTCGTCATGAGGTCTTGGCGATAGTGGAAAGTCTCTGGATAGTCTTCAACGTGACCTGGGCTTGATATCGGTCTTAACCTATTGAAGCCCGCAATGGCTTTTACCTTGCTGGATTCAGCTCCCACGAGATGAATGGTGATAAAGAGGGTTATATTTCTTCCCCCAATATTGGAAGTTCCAGGCCGAGACGTAAGTATAGTCCGACTAATTTCGAATACGGCTAATACTAGTGTAGGCAGAGCATCTCGTGGTCGACCAATATGGAAGGGGCTACACTGGCCCATATGTGAACCACTATGAGGAACAAGTGGGCATCCGGACCGCCAGCTCATCGTCGTGTGCCTGTTGTGGATCTCATGCTTGCCTTGCCATATGAGAGTATTGGTCCGAGTCACGCAGCCGCTGGGAATCGTGCGACCACCCTCCTCTAGATTCCATTACAAGAAAATGTGGGGGCAGTCCATCTCTACGCCGGGACTCAGAGTTTATGAGCCCCTTGGCCCCAAGCAGGAGATGCTGGCCAGTGAGCAGCGCTTGAGACGCTTTCTTAAACCCCTAGATTCTCCTTGGCCGTACATCGAGTAATCATCCATCCAACCAACACCGGACTGCCATCACACACCCATCCTAGGCTCCACCAGAAGTCGCCCCCGAGAAAGCGGTAATATCTGGTATGAACCAACTGTTGTTCTAGGGCCGTGGGCCAATTGGCTTGGCCAAAGCTGGACTTGAACGAAACGAGCCACGAATAAGGGCTATCATTGTCGCCCCTACACAGATTGGCTCACTGAATCAAGCGGAAATCCGAGCTCGACTATCCGCTTTGTCAAGGCTGGCGTTACCGTCATCATAACGTTTCTTGTCATTATCGAAGGCAAAGACTGGGAGCTTGACTCGGTATTCTGGGACTTTAAGCGCCAGTGGGGAGTAGAAAGCTCTGTGCATCGCAACGCCCGCCTCAAGTTGAGTTTGAATGATGCCATTGACGCGAAGTGTGACTCTCTCGGATAGTCTGCAGAAGGCCTACGAAATGGAAGCAGTAAAAATCACAAGCATAGCACAGAATGACAGCCTCTACCTCGATAGCAAGAGATCTTTGAGCGGTGATCCTGCGAGAAAGATTTGATGCTCCAATGCACTTTCTACCAAAGAATCTCAGTTCTGGCCTCGTTCCGTTGATCAAATTTACTGGCAATCGCTGGCGACCACCAAGATTACAAAGCGTTCACGGATATAGGGCCAAGCGGCATTTCAAGCCGCCTCCCCTTCATACCACCGAGAAGGACTGTGATGTCAACTGTCATTCTGCTTTCGCAGGGGTGGGCATTAGTTTTTTTGGATATGGCAGAGTAGGTCGACAACCACGATGGCACCAGATGCAGTCTCGTCAAGTAATCCTTCGCAAGTGGGCTTGTCCCAGCTTTCGTCTACATACCCAAAGCAAGTGGACCTGAACCGTAGCCTTGGGCTCTGCTGATCATCTCAGGACTGCTCCGAATTGCAGGAGGAGATAAACACCAACATCGTCGCGTGTGGATTATACGACGAAAAATTGGATCAAGAGACGTGATTGTCGGTGACGTATTCTGCGCCAACCGAGTAGTAAGTCAACCACCAGGTTGTGACTTGCCGACTGAAGCTGATTGCACACAGCGTGATCGGTGCCAAAGCGTCAGAAATCGTCTCAAAGTCGATTTGGAGAGACCTGCGCCCCCCCCCCCAGAAGTGGCAAACCTAGGGTGCCGTGCCTTGGCGCTTCCACCACACTCCGTGAGTTGGGATTATTTGGTGTGATACTCCGTTCAGTCCGCCCACGGACCTAAACTCGGGTATCGCCCAGGATACATCGCCGGTTCTTTTTTTCTTCCTATCAGCCTTGTAGGCTCCGCATTTTACGCCTTCGGAATCTCTGAGACGGTAAGTATCTTATGGACTATAACTGGAGGAGTCCTAGTCGGTGCCAGCGTATGCGGCATGCATTACATCAGTCAGCAAGGCATCGCGAACTATATTCTACAGTACTCTGCAGCCTATGTCGTAGGTGCAGCAGTGATTGCGGTAGCAGCAAGCACCATAGCCATGGGTGTTTTCTTCTATTTGACGGTGATGTGGACCAACAGTGGCCCTGGATGCGCCGTGTCGGCCATGTGTGGCTGCGTTCCGGGTGCTGGAGGAGGATATTGTTTCGAACACAAGTTAACCAGTGCTGTTCATATACAGTACAAATTTTGCCTGTTCGAACGGGTCCTTGCTGCAAAGAGATCAGCTCTGGGGTCAAGACCCCGGAAAGGTATTCTGACATACACAGATTAACCGATGCTGTTCACGTCCAGTACATGGTCCGTCTGTTCGAACGAGTCCTTCCCTGCTTCAAAGAGCTCAGGGCATGAATGATCTTATAATTGCCTAATGCCAGAATCGAAGAATGTAAGTCATCACAGGTTTTCCTCGTAGTGTTCCTACACGCTGCGCTGACAAAAGTTCAGGGTGAACACCGTCTATCTCTGCTATCAGCTCTTCGGTCCAGATGGCAGAAAATGAGGACTCGTACGATGTCGCAGATGCCGCCGACTGGGCTTTCAGGGCCAATATCGCAGATCAGGAGTGATGGCATGGCAAAGAACGAGTGGAGCGTTATCTGGGCATCTTAATGGCATTAAAAGAGCGTAGATCGTTCAGATACAACATCGTTCTGATCTTCAGCAGTCCAAATGACAAGACGGATCGACTGAATGGAGTAATGCCATCCCCGAGCTATAGGCTTGGCCAGAGTCTTGACAACACCTTTTCCACGCTTATGAAGGAGGCTAGTGGTGTGATTTGTCTGCCCTATCGGTCAGACACGAGTGTGTGATGCCAACAGCTTTGTTTTCCTCGCCTTCGAGCAACCGACCCGCTTGACACATTGCTCTTAACGTTCCTCGCTCCCTTGTAGCTGGCCGTGCCTGTCTCTCTACAGCTCCGATAAATAGCACAGCTTTTGAACCTAAGCACTAGCAGTGCTGTAGGTAGGCAAGACAGGCCCTCCCAGTCGCGATCAGGGGCTGAGCTGCGCGATAGTGGTGCTAACTTCTGCATGATCGTGATCTCTAGTGGCGAAGCCACCAACGTCTGAGCCTGTGTGTGTATCAGAGGACGTCTGGACGCATTAATGGATCCAAGGCTAGCTGAATCGAAGCTCGAGGAAGCAGTACCGAAGCAGAAGACAAGCGAATCAGATGTACGCTCCTCCAAAAAAAGTGTCATCCCCATGCTGACCCTCCCGTCCAGAGCCTGACTCTCCCATATCGAGCAAAGGAAACAGGGGAGACAGCCACTCAACAAGCAGCCAGCCAGCAGCTCGAGACCGAGCTCACGCTCGCCGTCGAGGCGGCTGAGGGTCCCCATAACATCGAATGTGTCCTTGAATCCGGCGTCGAACCTAGCGGCCAGAGAGTCAAACGCCGGTATACGAAGAGAACGAAGCGTCCCCTGTTTGCCCCATATGGGCCTACCGATCTCGACCGCCAGGGGGCTAATTTCCGCACAGAGCAAATGAGAAAGGAGGAGGAGATGGTTGGGGACGAGCAGGTGGATAATGTGCCAGGAGCGTACCCTCAATATCCGGATCGGACTTACTATCCGGATGGGAGTCGGTGTTCCTGAAGGAGAATACCTGAACACGGGGGGTTAGAGATTCTGTGGCGGATGCATTGTGGTTGTTCAGGGGTGGAGGACTGCCTGCTTTGGTTTTGGTGCAACGAGATGAGGTAGAGGAATTGTACCCTGCGAGATTAGATGAATACCGAGCCTGTTTCCCTTAAATGACCCAGTGATGATCCATAGAAGGCTTCAATGCCTGCCGACGCCGAACAAGCACCTGCTGGGAGGTTTGAGGAATTAACGTCACGTGACCTGGCCCATCGCTAGCGTGGTTTTAGTGGATATTGCGGTAGCTTTGATTTCCTCCACCGAGTTTAATTGACACAACTCACATGCCTTTCAACGCCATGTAAACCCTCATCATCTACTTCAAGGCTTATCGGCACACGGTCGAGGTGTCATTGTTGGTTTGCTGCAGCTTTGGCAGGTAAGAGGGAGTGCCTTTCGACACCGCCCTCCAAGGCTCGGAGGGGTGATCGCGGTGCTAACACCGGCTGCAGCTGCCACAACGGCGCCTCCATGTTCTTCGAACCGCAGTAGCTGGTTAATTGTGCAGTCTCTCTGCCCCACGGTGCCTTCTGTAGGTATGCCAGATCTCAAGACGCCTTGGCGGCAGGCACTGGCTGACCAACGAGCCACTGCAGAGTCGCGTTTCGGAGTCAAAAGCATTCAGTACCTGGCCCGTCTCATCAGGACATCTCGCTAGTACGATCGTCGGATGGCAAGCTTGCTCTCGGTCCATGGTAGGCTCCTCGCTCTAATAACCTGAGACCCTCACTAATCTCAAGCTTCAGCATTTGGGGCGTCGAAGGCAGGATGGCAAGACCAAGCACTATCTTGAAGAAGACAGCCAGCATATAGGTGAGCTTCAACTCATGGCGGTTGATCTCATTGGATTCAACGGGCTTCTTGCCTGATCATGGCTCAAGCCCCTAAGCCACTGGTATGTGTACGAGCACGCTTTTGGTGGGACATGAAACGTCAGAAAGAGAATACCTTTCTCTTTCGGAGACCCGTGCTACGCCGTCTAGAGCCGTATTTTCAGAGCCAAGCGATGCTCATGCGAGCATAAACGGTCGTCGCACAAGCAATTGGCCATCTTTGTCGCCCGGCTGGGCCAAAGACCAGCCAGTGGCTCCAGGTAATACCAAATCACGCCACTCGAGAGAATTCAAGAGTCGGAGAGTGAGAACGCCATATTGCGCGAAATGAACAAACAGCTGGAGCTCGTGGGTCACGTCCTTCGATCGCCTCAGCTGCAGACGTAGCCTACGGGCACGCTGTAGCAGCTCGAGGTCGCGGTCACATCCAGCTGGTTTCGCCCACTGTCAAGCGTTCCCTAAGATTGGGTTCCAGTGATTGTAGGTATATAGCGGGCGGCTTCATACAGAAGCACTTCGTGGTAAGTTTCAGAGACTCTGTCCTTTTGTCGCAATTGACTGAGAACTGATAGCACCAACTGGAAGCCACTGGCAAAAAGCTAGGCTTTGCCCTCATTGCCCACAGCAATGATGCAGCGCTGCACGTGAGCGGCAGCGATTACAATATCGCTCTTTTTGTCTTCTTCATACCCTATATTCTCTTCGAGGTTCCAAGTAATATCATCATCTGGAAGCTTTCCACTTCAACATGGCTGAGCTTGATCATGGTCTGCTGGGGCTAGTACTGGTGACCCTGCGTCCATCGCCCAGGTTGACGCATTCGTACGCAAGGGATCTGCCAGAGAGAAGTCGCCATCTCTATCTTCAACGTGCTCAGCGGTGTCGTTGATCTGCACTAGCATCGACGCCAGAGAACCGAGAACGCTCGCCTAAGGTAGCAGATTCTCCAACTCTTTCATCCTTTCCCTCCCCTAATCACTCGACTGACCCTTCTTCAGAACCGAGCGAGATGCCGCGAGAGCGATAATCATACGACGAGACGCCTCCCTACGCTCTCTTTCAGCCGAGATAGAATCTCTAAGAAGCCAGCAAACGGCCCATTTGAACATCAATGAAAGGCAAAAGCAGACCATCAAGGTCCAAAGCAACAAAATTAGCGGTCCTGCCGAGACCAACAACTCGGCCGGGTGGATTTTTCGGCTTCTGCCTCCTCCAACTACCATGCAAGCCAGCCATGGCCGCCGAATGGCTTACGATACGGCGCATATGCAATAAGACGCCATCTTACGCTCTCTTCAAGCCGAAGTGGACTTTCTTCTCGTCCCCTTCGCCGCCCACACCCAAGTCTATGACGAGCTGACGCACGTGTTCCGTGAAGCCCTGCGTATCGGCTTCCTAACGGCCTCCCAGCCCGCCCAGCCGACACAATGTGGTTGGAGTATGTCGCGCGCTCGCTCGCAGTGGTCTTCCATAATCCGGATCTTCAATGCCGATCATGTTTGTCGAGTTTCGGAGGAGCTCCGTCGCCTGTCTCATCGCCGAGCGCTCTTGGATTATATCATCACAAAGCCCTTCCGACGCCGCCGACTCAATGGGTAGTGCTCTTTGTGACATTTACCTCATAGCCAGCAGACTACTACTCCCGGAGCTTGGTGCAGATGCACTAGCACATTTGAAGAAGCTTTTCAGCACCGTTTATGCAGCCATGGCTCCCAAGCTGGCATACAGGATCTTCGACAAGACAACCGAGAACTCTCCACTACGCAAGCTCCTTGTCGCGTCGTTGATGCGTTTATCTTACTCCGAGGCCAGTGAGCACCGCTTGAGACCCTTATTTAGACCCCTAAATCCTCATGGGCCGTCCGTCAAGTATTCAGCCATCCGGACTGCCTCGACATAGAAAGAACTGCCCTTTACGCGAAGACGCCCACAGCATCGGACCAAGCTATGCGGTAAGACGATGAATAGATTGGTCGAGGACGATTCCAAGAGGGTTCTCCACTTCAATATCTTCTCAAGTCGTCCGACATGTCATCAAGCGATTTCCAGAATTCGCAGCTGGTGGTGACAATGATAGATGCAGGTTTTGGTAGGGATTGAGAGACTGACAGCGAACATATCCGAATTATCCATGAGATACTGATGTGGGTCTATCCAGACGCGGACTGCTTGCACAGATTCGTGCAGATACTAACTTCGCTCCCACACTCCCAGACGCTGCCAGGTGGCAGCTCACAAAACATCATCTGGAGGCACAAAATTCTCCCAGAAAAACGAAGCAGTCGAGCATATCGTTGAACAATAGTCTCAGGCGTACTTCGTGAGTCTTCCGTTGCTGCCACGTGGGCGTTATACTCCCAAATGACAACTAGACCTTATGATCACCAGATGGCAGCCACGTCGCAAGTTCGTGCTTCGCCAGATGACCGCCTTGGATACAATGGAACCAGACCTCTCATGGTACTACTATCCGGGACTATGCTATCGCAAGGCCATCATCTATTCGGACCTCTTCCACCGATTCGTGAAGAGCTCCCAGGATTGAATATCATTTTCCATCACGAGAATATATGGGTGTGCTACAATTGTGGAGCCAGTTTCAGGTTGCCCCTATCTCCCACGAGCAGCACGATCGCTGGTGTTGCCCATCTTTGGTGAGGATTCTTTGACGATACTCGAAGACTATGACTCGCTTGATGAGGAAGTTCTGCGGTCCGAAATCCCTTCGAGCAGACTGTGCTACGCAGTGTATTGCCACTCACAGAGCTTAGCAAGAAATTGAAGCAACTGAGCAATTGGCAGGACATCGAACAGTCGAATGCCATGGGGCGCAGGGTGAAATCCAAGGACGGTAACCCTGAACGTAGTACTGAGTCAAGACTCTGTTCGACGAGTCGGATCAATGGCCTGCTTGCTTGGAAGAACCGTCAGGGCACTTCGATTATGAGACATCCTCATGGACCAGCTACCAACGGCTGGCTCGCGCAAGCCATTTGCGTCTAGTGGTCAGATCGCTCTCGTTATCGGGCTCGAGATAGTTATGTGCCTTGAGTCAGGGTCGGTTACATCTTTCTTCTCTTGTCGAGGACGTGCCTAATTTCGAAGCCGCAGTCCATTACCAAGGGCTTTCACTTGATTTGTGCCTTTCGAATGATAATCGACCATCGCGCGTTATTTCCCCAGTAGCCAACGAAGGTTATAGCTCCTCTTTCGTTCAGACGTGGGCAGCTCTTTGTCCTTTTTCGACAAATCCTCAACGAAGACGCTGGAAGACTCCAGGCTTTCGCCCAGTTTACACCTTTTGGGAGATGATTGGGTATCGAGCGTCTCTCCAGTACCCCACGGGGTAATTCACTCTTCTCATTCGGACTTGGGCAGCTTCTTGTCCTTGTTCGACGGATCTCGGACGAAGACGCCGGAAAGCTCCTGGCATCTGCCTTGGTATGTATGCCTTTCAAAGGACGATCAATTATCGAGCGTTTCCCCAGTACCCAACGAGGCGTGCCGCTCTTCTCCCTCGGACGGGGGCAGCTTCTAGTCCTTGTTAGACGAATCTCCAACGAAGAAGCCACACAGCTCCGTGCAAAAATTTGCTTTCTGTCTTTTGGAGATGAATGGACTATCGAGCGTTTTTCCAATGTCGTACCGTCGAAGGAATTGCAGTACCTAATAGCAGTAGGACGGGAATCTTACCAGCCCGGATTCGTATGCAAGCTACAACGAACAGAGTTACGCTCGCGGGACCACAAAAAATGCAGAGCATACACCTGAGCTGCGGAGCAGACCTGCAAGCGAAATCAGTGACGCTTATGAACACGCCGCTGCCAATCCAGCCAGTGTTGATTTTGAAGGCCTTTCACCACAACAGGTGGGATGTTCCGTCCAGCCCAGTCCGTATATTCCAGACCCGCGAGCTCAGCCTACCGTCTACCCGTCGCAGCCTAGCGAGTCGTCCAAGGAAAAGAATCTCCATCGCTTACGCGAGGCGGTGAAGATGAGTGATTTGAATGCTGCATATGGTATAGCAGACTCAGCAATGGAGCGGGTCCGTTCAAAGCTGTATAGCAAGTGCGATAAAACCATCGAAGATACCCACGAACAGGTCAAGGAGAAACATAGACCCACTCGTATTTTTACTCGCTACCGGATTCGTATCCAGGATGCGATACTTGAGTCCCATGATCCTCGGACGAGAAACGGCCCTGAATGTGCTGTGGGCGCTGTTACGGCCAATGCTCCAGTCGTTGTCCAGCTTAAGTACCGAGAAAAAGCGAGAGAACCGAGCAAGCAGGAAGTGGATTCCAACAACAGGCATCTTCAGAGAGTGGTGTCAGATTCGAGGTCCATCCAACGCTGCAGTGAAGACTATCTGCTAGAGGAATCAGTCATAAACTTCAGGCTCTTTCCAAGATTAAAACGCGTCTTTTCGACCGTCCACTAGGAGCTCAGGGACCATCAGGTTTCTACGAAGACGAAGCCAAGCCATCCTTCGGTCACGGACCCAAGACTAGGACGCGCCGTATTCGTCGTGCACTGAGAGCTCAGGAACAACCGGACCTCTACTGCGGCTGCCGAGAATCGAATGATCGGCTTTCACAGCGAACCACCACAGCTCATGTGCTCGACTATCCTTGAGTCGTAGTGAGCACATAAGGATACTAATGCATTACTAGGCGAAGGTGGTCGCGGCCGGACGTATACGTCAGGCTGAGGACGGTGGGGGTCCCCTCTCTTGTCGCTTCTTGCAAAATTGTCGTCTTGACGACGGTTGTGTGAGATGCGGACGATACTGGCACTAGGGGTCAGGCACCCCGTAACGGTCTTTGAGTGTGAAGGGGTCGACACTCCGAAGCAGAGAACCAACGAAGAACATAAGCAGTTGTTTGATCAAACAGCTTGCGCGCTGCGTAAGAGAAGCCAATGTGCCATTCGTGTCGTGCGAACGAAGACTTTCGAAACTCTTTAGGCACACCAAGCCTGGATTGGGGGAGCTCAATCTGAATAGGAGTCTGAAGAGAACATACCTGCAACACGAAACAGTATTGCTCGAGTCGCCCTGTTCAACCAAGATGGATTGGTCGGATCGCGGCCATTGTCGGAAGTTGAGATAATCGACTTTGAGGAGCGTGTAAACCACCAACTACGAGTACCAAGCAATGTGAGTCTCATTTCCGATCAGACTGATGCCGTCATGGATATCCATGGCGATCTCTTTCAGCCGGTCGGTCGTCTCTACGTGGAGTTGTATTCGCAGGCAGTCCATGATGGACAATTAGGCGGTGGTTCCAGCTGGACTTAAACGCGGATGGTACACCAAACCCTTGGAGAACAGCGCGTACCACAGCAAAGGCACTGTAGGGGACTCTTACTCGACAAAGACCGCTCTGTCTGCCGGTCCATCGATTCGCAAATGATTTGCTCTCAGAATGACGGAATTAAAGGTCTCTCCTGACGCCAATTAGCTTGTGGTTGCGATAACCAACAAAGAAGTCACCTTGTCAGGATCGAAATCAACCCAGACGAAATTGTTCTCATGCTTTGCCACACTTCGGTCAAATACAGGTGACTCGACCGACTCGGCTGTTCTTGCGACGCTTCGAGCGGGCTCGCGTCGGTTTACGGGTGAGAAGCTATCCTGCCCTCAGACATGATGGCCTTTCTGCCAATGGAGGCAGCATCTTTGCTTCAGCCTTTTTCTGATTATCTGCCGAGGGTATGCAAATACCATGCTCTTTACTGTAACAAAATTGAATCTGAGGACAGAGGTGCAGGCCCCTCGAATTTGAGGAAGACTAGGAGAAGGTACAGTGTCCCAAGTCATGAACTCACAGGCCACTAAATTCATCGATCGATACTTGTTGTCTTTCCGCATCAGCTTTGCTCGCCCCAAGAGTCGTCACCACTGCAATTGGCCGCTTGGAATGGGCTGCGAGAGTGGCATCCAGAGGCGCTCGCTTCGATGGACATAACGAAGTATTGGTCATCGGCTACTTCGCAGAACAAATCCCGCATGGATGGGGCTGCAATAGTGGATTTCAAAGGCGCTGACTCCGATGGACATAACGAAGGCTTGATAGACAAGATCTTTGCATCGAGGAGGTAGCCGAAGGCGGACCTACTGGCATGATAGATCCACGGCTTGGAGTGAAAAGCGAAAAGGGGGAATGATGCAATGTCAGCAAAAAGGCGAGTTTTACCATATAGGAGAAGAGACTACCAACCTAATGCCGATAGCGACCGGCTTCTTACCTTTCCTCTATGCTGACCTCTCGTTGCCTGGTGTTCAAACTGCCCAACAGGCGCCCCGGTCCTTGCCTGCGCGTTTTTCCTTCCCATTCCGAATGCTCTCCATCAGTCTCAGCTTCTAATGACTCTTATGCCGTCTTTTCTCAGCCCATGCCTCGCCTTACATGGATCGAAGCTCTTTGTTGAAGCTTCATAGAGGGTGTTTTCCTGATAATGGTAATGTTTTGAAGACGCGGATGATCTTGTCGCGAGGTGACTTTCCAGTGCCAAGGCGGGACGAAGCGAGATGGGTCTAACGCAAAGAGGTTTACGGCGAGCACAGTGCTGGGTTCAATGGCTTGGGGCTGTCAATTTCTGTCTCTTACATCAATTGTACATAATTCCATCAGCATCTTATAGCAAACATCGCTTCTCAGCATAAAGCAGTACAATGGATGGTCTGCAGATATTGTGGCTTGATAGGCAGTAATCTGGCAGCAGCTGTGAGTGGTGCCTGTACGTATTTCCCTTGCAAATTGAGTGTCAAGAGCTCTGTTTCTGTCCTATGCGTGGAAGTATGGGCCCCCTGCTCTCTCCCTTCTCTGTCTGATTTCGATCGTAAACGTGTGGCTATGGCAGCCACAGGTCCCTATCGTTGCTATTTGCAGGCCTCTCTGAGGGCATTGCAGAAGGCCACAAAGGCCTCCAAGCTGTCCCCCTCTCCATCTACACAGTATTCTTCAGCCTCTCCCTCATCTTTCTCTTTCTTTGCATTCTTGTCATCTCCACCCGTACCAGCGTCTTCGCCCTGCCCAGCAACCTCCGGAGCCACCACCACATCCTCATCAGCGTCGTCCAAGAACTTCAGTGTCCACCCCTTGCGAGTAGCCCAAAGCTTCAACCTCCGAAAAGCTGCCTCCGCCCTACGCCTCCCCACAGACTCCTCCACCGCAACTACCAGGTCTTCGCGGGGAATCTTTATGTCAAGGATGGTGTTCGGAGTCTTTCCCATGATATTCACAAGAAAGCACCTCCATCCCTTCTCGAATACCATCCCGTTGAACCGTTGCTTGGCGTCATGTAGATCTGCTAAGGCATCGATACGACGAGCGTGCAGAGTTCTCATGTCACGTTTGTCGTATTTCGTTTTGAAGAGGCGGCCGGCGATGCTCGTCAGGGATGCTTCAATGTTCTGAACGATGACCTTATGGTATGCGACATGGGCTTTAGCCTGGGAGCAGCAGACGCTTAGGGAATGCATGACTGGAAGCGTTAGTAAGCAAGGTCGTTGCAAGGTTAAGAGAATTACTGAGATACTGAGCTAAATCCTGGTAGGTATTGAAGATACAAAGTCGTGTTGACACGGGACCAAGGGCCTTGATACAAGCAATAGGAGTCAGCATATGCATCTCAGAGGCATAGAACTTGACGACCTACAGACTTTGATGTAGGTATCAGTACGAGAGTAGAAGCAGTGTCTTAAAGTGTAAGTACATCTATCTGTTGATCGTGTGAACTCGGCTGGAGTTTTATTTAGCCTACCGCCTTTCTCGGCTATTTCCTAGCACTTCCAAACTCGTGGTTAGCGTATCTAACAGTCACGTCTCAAGAGCATTCTTTTTGTTCTATGTATGGAGGTGAAAGGTTTCTAGGCTCACTCCTCTCTCTGAATCCGGTCACGAATGTGTGACTATTGAGGCATCAGGTGTCTAAAGCATGCTTTTTATGCATTGTACAGATGAAAAGGCCTCCCTGCTTCTCTACGTCCTGCTGTCTGCTTCTGTACTACTCATCTCTTATGGGCATCGATGCTTCAAACCTCCATGGCCCCCATCACCGTATCTTCGTTCTCATCCACCTCCTCAATTTTCTCCAGATACTTGAAGCTCAGGTGCCACTTTCTCCTCGCCGCCCACCACACCATCCGTCGGAAAACAGCTGTCACCATATCCCTCCCCACAGACGACGCTAACTCGTTCATAAAGGACGTTCTAGTCCCGCGAAGCATGATTGTGAGCCTACCACGAGCCGTTCCAACCGTGTCCATCAAGTCCTCCTGCCATTCTCGAAAGTATATTTGGCTAGTGACTTGTTTCTTCACAATACCGAGTCTACTCTGGGCGTCGGCCAGGCTGGACCGTAACTCTGAGACTTCGCCCGTGTGGCCATCTGTCAGAGGGTCGAAGTCGGCGCTGGTGGCGAGGAGGGTCTTGACGGTCTCTTCCAGCTGCTTGATTGTAACTTGGGACTGCATAAGGTCCACAAGGGAGACAGGCATGCCTGGAGACGTGAGTCAGAAAGGTCGTTGAAGAACTAGGGGACTTACTGCTTCTTAGGAGGATTTCTGCAGCAGTGGATACTGTGCTGAGTATTGTGGAGGATAAACAGTGTTGGTGGCAAGGACCTTGATCTACGCCGCAGCAGTCAGCATACCCATCTCAGGGCCTTCGGCATTGACTACCTACAACCAATGCGTGTAGTTCTCGTTATGGTTGAGAGAGCAGCTTTCCTAATGGTGTCAATCTGTTCTGTTGATCGTGGGAACTCGGCTGGGAAAAACTAGGCTAACCCCTTTCTTTCTCGGCTATTCCCTAGCGCACTAAAAGTCGTCCTTCTGCCTGTCACTCGAGCCTCTACAGCTCATAATTACGTCTCATTTCCATCGACGTGCAAACGGGGTAAGTCTATTAGTATTCGTTACGTGGGGGGTGCATATGGCAAAGATATTAAAGCCTCTGTAGGCTCTCAAACACGCCAATCCTACTCCACCACCTACCATCCCCCCTCAGTAAGTCTCTCCCTCGTCCCAACCAAACCACCTACTGAATCATCCCCTACCTAGCCATGTCCAACCCTCTTCCAACGGGTAGCAGCACCACCGCAATGGCGAACGCCCCAGTAAAGCACACTGTAATCGACCTCACCGCCCCCGAAATCATCGACCTAACGGGCGACGACGACCTCAAACCCCGGCCTAACGCCCAGAAGCCAGTGAAACCCTCCTTCCAGTAAGCAGCAAAACCCTCCTCCCAGCACACCGCTTGCCGTACCGTTGTGGATGTATTTGGAGACAAGGAAGACAACAACAAGGGGCAGAAGAACGGAAAGACTCGCTTGCCGCCTCCGGTGGGCTGCGAAGTCATTGATTTGACGGGCGATGATGGGGGGCATGAAGCATAGGGCGAGCAGGCATGCTGGCGAGCTGGAGACGGCTTTGCGTGATGCCGGTAGCTCCGTTGCTGGCTGGTGTCCTCATGGCTGCTAGATAGAAGGAATTCATGGGGTTGTGTGAGCTGTTGATGGGGTGTGTCATGCATGATCTCTTGTCACTGTGAGCCCGTATCTGTAGCCAGGCTGACGGAATACATGGCGGAAAACTTGAGTGGGAGCTGGTGCGGTCACTGGGGCCCTTGGAGGGCGTTAATAGAGGAGCTTGATGATGGCTGAGCGATGGTATTTCGCTGTATCCTACTCCAAAATGTTACTGATATCGAACTTGGAGAGTTTGCCGTCAGTCAAGGCCGCTACCGGGCCTTTCAAAGTAGGAGCACCTTCTGTATGGAAGTAAAGACGATAGCGTCGTAGGCAAATGGTAGTAGAATAGTCGGAATAGTTCGAGGATTGATTCTTCGCCCACTATCTAGTCTTTCCCCGGACATGGATCCATACCGACCGCGGAATATCTAAGTAAACTACTGCACCGCGTTCGATTGTGCATCCATATGAACCACCTCCTCGTCCACCTCGCTGGCAGACCCCTCCGTCGCCGGGTGGTGTAGCTCTGCCTTCTCAAACCCGTCGTCATGTGTCTTCTTCTCCTCCTTGTGCGGTATCTTCTCCTCCTTGTACGTCTTCTTCTCTTCCTTTCGGGTCTTCTCCTCCTTTCGCGTCTTCTCCTCCTCATGCTGGTATGCTGCTTGCGCCCCGGTTTTCCCAGCCGGCCACTTCTGTGCGTACTCTGCAGGTCCTTCAGCCTCGGCCTCTCTTGCATCGTTGTATTCGTCTTCATCGTCGTCCTCTTCTTCCAGCTCTTCGTCTTCTGCCTTGACGTATTCTTTCTCGTCTTCGTAGAGATCGACATCCTCGAATTGTGCAAGCTCTTCAGCTGCGAGATTGAAGGAAGCGTCACGGCTAGCCATAATCTAGGATGCGTCAACGCGTGAAGGCGTCAGAAGCCTAGGGTACTGACTGCTGTGGGGGAGCTGAGGAGGGGACTCAGGGGCACGCAATGTACTCTCGTCCTATATGGCACGTCATCAGCCATGGAAGTCGGCTGTAGAACGCTCGAGGAGCTACGTACAACAGGGCAGAAGAACGATGAGGTAGATAGCGCAGAGAAAAGCGGTTTGGGAACTCTGTGGACTCTGCTGGGATAGTAAGGGCTCGTCAACGGCATGCAACGTTCTGTAGAACTCATCAGATCTCCAATCTGTGCTCCTCAATACATACAGAAAGCGTACTTACCGCTTCAATAGGTCCAATTGTATCAATGCTTGAGTAAAGCCTTCGAGGATGAGCTCGGTTGCTTGAAGAACCATCTCGGCTGTTGGTGTTAGGGAACCAAAACAACAGTCCTGCGTCTCGGTTGTGCCGTTGCCGTCTCCACTTTGCCCACCGAGCTTTACCACAACATCAAAAATCTTATACCTAATAGTTATCTCTCTCAGCATCGACTTTACCAACTACAAGCTCCCCCCCTGGTAGACTGTCCGAGAGATGTCACATAACGGTTACGGCTTCGGCGGTAGCATGTCCTCTTCCCCTAATGGTTGCTGTACGCTTACATTTGCTAGGACTACCATCGTTCTCCACAGACGATGATCCCTCGAGCGATCCATGGGCCGGTTTCAACGCTGCCGGACGCGCTTCTGGAGCCGATAGCTGGACTCTAAACGAAGACGAATTGATCGCAATCAACAAGCATCGGCAGGGAGACGTACCTTCCTACACCACAAGTCAACCAGCCGAGAGTCACACGTACGGCTCTGAGTCTACTCAGTATGCATTCGGCCCTGCTGTCGAAACCGAACAACCCTACTACCCCATGCCACCACCCCACTTTCCTCAGGGGCAAGTCATGATGAGATCGACTCCAGCAATGCATGGGTCTGGAGAACAGCCAGTAACGACGGCGGCTGAGCATCGACCACCGGCTCAATCATCCTCTCCAGTGTCCGGATTCGCAGCGACAACTGGCTTCAGCAGCCTTTCGCCTTTGGTTTCAACTCCAGACTCTGGGAATCATACGACAGACGGAGGTAAGCGCGACCTGGATCTAATCTTTAAGTCACCTTTCCGCGACTGATCATGTTCTTATACCCACAGCCCGGGAGAAGGCCGGAAATCGCCTTACTGAAGACATGGCGAGGGTCCCACTATTACAACAAACCCAAAAGGGTAATAAGAAGACGGCCGTGTGCGGCGTTCCCGTGCCCAAAGTTACGGAGCCTACAGCCGTTAGTCGAGACTCTGTAAATGGAACACTTATATGCCCGATCTGCAGTCATAGGAGCGCCCAAGTTTCCCAGCTGCAGAAACATTTCCCAAAGTGTGTCTCAAAACATGGGAACCCAGGGGGCTTGGACTGGGACCATGATTCATCGTGTGATTTTGATGGCATCGTTTTGGCTCGCATGGAGCATGCCGCAGCCAAGAGAGAATCCAGGGAGCGAATTGAGAGTAAAAGAGCATAGCGATTCTGGGCGGAGGGACAATCTGCGGTGTGGGTGGCTACTCAGTGGACATCCCCTTGATTCTGTAACTTCCAGCATCAATGGGATAGAGGCAATTGCCGTGACTCTAGTTTGTTAGATGAGAATAGAAGCTTGCCATGGAACGAGCACATGTACAACCGACTTTTTCGTGATGCCGAAACGTTATTCCGTGATGTCTAAATGTATTGGCGTGATGCCAGTCTTAGCTTCAGCACTTAGCTGCGGGGAGCCGACTAACTTACCATAGCCCTGCCATCTCTGCATTTCGTCCACCAGCTGTTACATCCAATACCATATGCGTCTCCTAGTTGCAGCACGGACATCTCATCGATTCATAGGTTCCAGACACGCAACGGCTGATCCTACCAAGCGTACATAGAACCCTCATTGATAGCCCAGCTCGTACAGCAGATGGCGTCGCCCGCTGAGAGCAACTCCCTCACCGCGTCTTCCGGTGTTCTACAAGTCGGAAGACTCCATCCTTAGGCCAGGCAAGCAGCCAGAGCGAGAGCGCCCTTCACCGTCGTCTCTCAGAGGAATCACCATCCCGGGAATATGGCGGTAGCTTTGTGAGTGGGATCCTCTGGGGGCCTTCCCTGCCATGCATGAGTTCTGAAATATTTTATTAACGCACTGCAGCTCACAGCGATGTCCAGAACACGCTTACCCAGGGAAGCTCGCACGTCCCCGCCGCTGCAGAAGGTCAGACAGCCAACCTGGATAATATTGGAATGGCAGGGACTCTATATTGCATGGGGTACACAAGAACGGCTAGGCCATCTACCCATTTTACGGCACCAGATCGCCCACCTTGGCCGACCTATTCAGGCACCTCACCACCATCTGCCTCGACCATTGGTTTGCAGGCAGGGGAAACGGAGACCGAAAGAAGGTGGAAGGGATTACATAGAAGAAATCTGATCTTTTTCAAGAGATATATAAAGAGTAGGCCAAGTATAGGTAGTTCTGAGCCAGCGAGGAGTGGAAAGGGTGAGTTTATTAGCTCAGTTGCTGGACGTTATACAGTTGTCCTGTGTCTATTCTTAAGCACATTCCATAGCCTACCAAGGCATTATTTCTCTCATGTTCTCTGAGTATACCGCTGTTTGGTCACCGCCAAATGAAATGCGAAGGCTGGAGCTTTTGACAATTTAGGGGACAGACAGTGAAAAGCTTCCCAACTCTACCACATCGAATTGAAGAAGTGAAACTGAGATGAAAATACCTGGTGAAACAAAGAGACTCACTCACCTTGCAGTAGCAGGAAGTAAAGTAGATCCCCCAAGCTGCAGGCTTCTTTGCCCTTCCTTACCTTGTATATTGTATATACCTTGTCTCTCACGCTCCTACCACAAACGCGATCTGTTCCTCCGGCTATGTATAGATCACCTCTACCCCATTACAACAAAAACGATCAAAATTGGCATCAAATGTGCTGTCAAAGACACGCAAACTTGATGGCACGACGTTGTGCGAGACTTCAGCCATGCCAAGGCCCTACGCGAGGGCACGATACCTAAAACGGCTACGCCGGAATTTGGAGCATCATGTCTTCTCGTTCCCTGATCAGAACAAAAACGTCATCATGGGCCGTATTGACAGCTTTATTGGAGGTCTCATCATCATATCTTCATGTTAATCAGGTCTGAGTACTTCTCACATAGAAGATTCGTTCTCCCATTGATAGTCTTGCCCATCCAAGCTGCCTAGCTACTGCCTTTCGGACTCACAGCCCCCCAAAGAACAGCTACATCCGTACCTACAAGAAGTTTTCAAGCCACCGGCCACCTCGTAGCACCTCACCGCCGCCTTTTAAGCGTGCGGAAGAGGCCGCCGGTAGCACAAGGTCATCGGAAGGGTGACCAGGACTGCTCCGAAGCTGGTTAATTCCCTCCTATCTAGGCGACAGGAGCGAACAGAGTGGGAGAGCGAGTCACAGAGAGATGGACCCAATGAGGAGGGAAGAGTTGTGGGCGGTCACCGTCTATATGTTATGGCCAGCGGCCAACACAGGCCCTTTTAATCTCCCTCGTCCCCAGCACCAGCCCCCTGTCACGCAGGGTTATCTCAATTCTCACTTCCATAGAAGCTTGCCATTCGAGTATGCAGCACCTGTATCCCATGTTCTAGTAGAATCGTAGATAATACTAAACATTCCTCGCACTCCCTAATTCTGTAACTTGCAGTACCATCTCCGGTATATGTCCTTCCACTCGCCACCGCAACCACCAAGCAGACTATACACGTCAATACCGACGACAAATCTGAGGCAGGCGGTGGCGATAATGCCGGTTACGCAAGTGACTGGATGTATCATTGAATTAAACGAGGATGGAAGGGATATCGGCCTCTTTGTTACCCGAAATAGGTGCTTTCCCAAGATAAATTACATGCAAATAGAAGGTTGTTTGAGATCTTCAATGAGCTTGACCTTTCAGACTATTACTTGGTGATACGTATATTATACGTGGAGAGAAAAGGCAAAGATCCCAGCAGAGGAGCTGTATCTGGGTCAAACATCGATGCTTCTTCAAGTGCTTTCTAATGCTCTTACTTGGTTTAGACAATGGTTTAAATCGTTGTCCAAATCGAATTTGATGTGGCCACATTGTTAGAGCCGGAAGATGTATGAGAAGACCCTATGAATCTGGTGGATCTATGAGTGGAGTGGGGTGGTTCTAATTGGAGTGCATCTACCGATATAGGGAGAGCGAGAAATACTAACCACAAACAAGTGATTCCCAATCTTGTATAAACGATTAACGTATTGGCGATGGACTGGATATCCAGTGATTGGTTATCGCCAAAGTGGCAAGACGTTGAAGAGTAATAATAATATAGTCAGAGGACCGAAGCAAACACGAAAGCAGAGAATTAACTGTAATTCTCTTGAAGCGATAGAAGCCACTGGTGCCAGCGCGAGAGATGTTGCATCCCCTTCCTAGTGGGAACCACTTTCCACAGACTAATTGAGACAGCCGGTTTATCACCCCTTCAACATTCTTCTCCCTGGCTTCATCCGCCCAGATGCTGCGGTCAAGCAAGATTTCCCCTTCTTCACTCAGCGCAACTGCAGGCTCGATCTGCTGCCAGCCTCCTACCGGGGTACCACGCTTCTTGTCGAACGATAGGATTGTAGTTGTTGGCTACCACGGTACATTCTTTCACAGCTTGCTTGGCGAGGTCAGCCGGCATCATCAATTTGACACGTGGATTGATTCGTGGATGGTAGGTCGCAATTAATGGAAGGCAACCGCATCTCGCAGGCAATGATAGAGGATTTCATGCTGTAGTTAACGGGCTTGGGGGGCCTTGACCGCAATACGTTCAGAGACATCTAGATCAGGAGTCAAATTGGTGTAGCCCGCCCTGTGTCACTCTGTACAAAGGTTCTTCAGTCAAGTGCCAAGTGCTAGTGCGTTCGTGTTTTCTAGTGCATGAGGCGGTATAAGGTTCTGGTGGTTGGATCAGGGGGCATAATATCACTGATTTCTCGCGGGCTGTCGATTGGATCAGGATCTTCTATCCAGGAAGATTATCGGATTCTCCAAACTAAGGAAATTAAATTTCAACACGGTATGATCGTGTGTTCATAGGAGGATTTCCATCTTTCCATGAGTACTACGAAATCAAGCCAGGCCGACTTATAAGATCATTGTGCATGGAATTGATGAGCCGGATGGAGAAGTCGAGTAGAGTTGCAGCTGTTCTCCAAGTGGAAGGCCAAGTGATGTCAGTGCATAGAGGATCATCGATATGTAGTCCCCTACATAGGGGGAACAAGTGTTCATGCAGGCTTGACCCAAATCTCACAAGGCTTGCGTCGTAGTCCGAAAAAAGTCATTGGCCCTATGATTGAAAGGACGGTCATCGCCGTTGAGATGGACAGAGCCATGCAAGCTAGAGGACGATCTTCCTTGTCCGATCGAACCTTGAGTGATAACGGAGGATATCAGTGATTGTATTGTTGATGCAATTGCTATCCTCTTTGCTGCTCTGCAAGCGATGCTTTCTATGAGCTCTTCACATTCCGCTGCCACGATGTCCGAGACGTACTTGTCCACAAAGTAGTGTTGCATAGCCTCGCTAGACTGTGGAGCAAATACGTAGTCTCTGTATCTCTATGAATTTAACCCCTTTGATTTCCGAGTCAGAATTCCTTGGAGCCTCTGACGGTGCTCTCTCTCCCAGCTCAAAAAGAACTCTTGTCTGGCCCATGTGGTGATCACATTGATGGTCTCTTCAATGTGCACAACACAGGCGGCTACCGGACACTATTCCGTTTGACAGTCTTGTTGTGTTCGTCATCAACTGACATGTGGTCATGGGCAGCCTGGCGGATTACCCCAGAGGGGAGAAAGGCGTTCGACCACAGAGCGCTTGGAAGTGAAAAAGTGGCCGCATATTGGAACACAGCAGGGACTATTTGAGACGAGAGTGATCTTATCCAACCCACAGGCTAAGCCATCTAGCGAGGATGGTGAGAAGGAAGGTCGCGGTCCCGGTCTCCTACGTCAACCCATGATCGAGCTGAACAGTGCACAGAAGACTGATCTGACCAATCTCGGCTTCCAGCAAGCGAAGGCCGATCAGACGCAAAGGGGTTACGACTGTTCATGGAGAACACCACGGAGGTATGAAGAAATGGCTCTACTGTGGAAGCCACATCTTACTTTCCATCACTTAGGCCTCTTTGACAGTCCTTTCAGAACCTTTTGTCAAGCGCTTCATCGCCAGATGCGCCAGATTTCTTGCGCACATTTTAATCCCAAAACTCAGCATCCCACTCGGTCGAATCCCTCGCCGTTTTACATCCATTGCACTGCGGACAAGCATCGCACCGGCACGAATGCAAGGTCCTGCTCCGGCCTATCGGAGCCTCCCCAAACACAACAGCATAGGAATATGCGTTGACAGATCCAGGGATTCGAGAGATAGCATCCTAGCTTGTCGCGAATTCGTTGCGCAACCCCAAAGTGCATCGGTAAAGGAATTCTCAAGAAGCTCCAGATGGCGAAAGAAGAGTATATGGAAAAGCTTTGCGAGGTGCTGAAGTAGCGACATGGCGGTGTAGAGAAGTCTTTCAAAACTAGATTTGAAGATGAGCGCACAGGATATGGAGGCCGAGAAGAAGGCGATGTACGCGACGAGCCAACCCACTTTCCAGAGTAGCAAGACTATGTAAATAGTGAGTCGACGATGGCTTGATCTCCAATGGAGATCCAGACAGCACGTGCTAGCCATAGTCAATGGCAGCGTTGGCCCCATCTTACGGCAAAGTCTTTCTTGTCCTTTTCAGTCTCCTTTCGGCTGTCGTGTATCAGAGAGTTTGGAAATAGCGATAGTGCAAATCAAGTGATATTATCTTTGAGACAAACCCTCCCATCCCAGAACGTCATTTCTGAGCGCCCTGCTAGCATTATCATCCCACAGTACACCACCACCACAATGGAATGTCTTAGGTCATCCGATTGAAGACATCCGGACATTCATGGGCAACGCCGAGCGTCTGTTTCCGCCCATTCCCAGATTCTGCGCCCTCCTCTTCGTTCTTTCCACCAGAACGGCGGCACTGCAGAGCACCTGTTCCAACGCCCCTTCCCCACCCCTCAACCGCTCACTGACCTGCAACACCCCCACGTCGCCACTCGCATCTTCTTTCGCGTAGCCATATCTGTTCGGCTCATTGGCGTATGTGAAGCATGCCATCAGCCCCTCTTCTGTTGATCTCAGTTCCACACAGCGTTTTGATTGACCATCGGCAGGCTGCCAGGTGCAATGCTCGCCATCGATGGTGACGAGCAGTTTCTGCGTCAGGCTGCTCTCTACATCCATTTCCTGGGATGTCTGGCTCAAAGGGTACGAGATAAGTGTTCGGGAGGAAATGCGGTCGAAGCGGACCTCAGCGGCGCAGGTGGGAGGGGCGCCAGTGTCGGACGAGCGTAGCATGAGCATATCAGGTTTTCGATTCATGAAACCTGCGGAGGGCTTGGATTTGATGGTGTAGGTTGGTAGGATCAGGGGATGGAAATTGTCATTCCCGGACGGACTTGTGGAGGCATTGTAGGAAGGTAGCGAGGAAAGTCGCTCGGCAGGCGTCAGAGTCTGGGTGTCGGGAGTGGTCTGCTGTAGATGGTATATGTCAAACTCTTCGAGGGTTGGGTGCCAGGCTGGCGGAGGTGGCTCAGGTTCGGAATCGGGATGAGGATCGGAGGGGGGTGACGGCTCCCAGGGCATAGAGGGAGTAGAAAGACTTGAGCGGGTAGCAGAAAGTCGAGGCAAGGAAGGCATGGTTGGGCTGGAAGGAAGGTCAATCGCTTGGCTGATATGTAATATAAGCTACGAGGTTGGTCGAGAATCTGTAGCTCTTGTGAGGCTTGACCAATTGACGAGCCAGCCAATTGTAGGACGTCTTTATCAGTCCAGCGCGTCGCCAGCGATGTTACGGATGCTGGTTACCAGCGGGAAAAGAATTTCCGTTCCAGGATGAGGTCTTAGGTATGGCTTAAAACTTTATCAATGAAGATTAAAAAATTGGGACAAAGAGGAGTACGACAGACTTCGTGTGACGTCATAAAAAATCTGCCCCCGGGGAAACAGTTGATCCGGATTCCGTGAAGTTCTTGGCGAGCCTGGCGTTGATATTCAAGTCGCATCCGCCTTGGATATTACCTATTATCGCTGTATGTTGGCTTTGTCAATAGCATCTCCCCACCCAACAAAAATCGATACTCTCTGTTGCAAGATTGCGCATTCGCCGTTATAGATTTTGCGATTTATCCTGTTCAAAAGGTCCTGTCTGCACCCATCTTCTAGGTCTCGCCATTCGCCTAGACCCGTGACCGGAGAGCTGCCCCAAACGCCAAAGATTCTCCTACAGGTGATGCTATAGAAACAAGCTTCAACTGGATTGATCAAATAATGCCCACATGTAAAATCTACATGGGAGCTGCAACGTCCATCAGGTCGCCGAGACGGCTGCAATGGCGGATGCGCAACAACCGCCAGGATGCTACGAGATCATAACAGACTGGCGGGTCAGCAAGTTTACGACCAATAAGTCCATGTGCAATTGGGAGTGCCCTGTGTCCTTGTATGGCCTGTCCTCTTGAAACAAAATGTACAGCTGAGTCTTATATCTTCATCCTGAGCTATCTTAGGAGTGTTCCACGATGTTGCCAATACACAGCTGGTCTTCGATCAACGTTTCCCGCTCATCCTGTTCGAAAACCTGTGGCGGCCTCTACCGGTATTTTAGAATTCTGTGTACCATTTGTACTTCAAAGTCTTACAGCGCACGTGAAAATATCTCGGTCCTGGTAGCTGTCGTGTCATCATATCGGCTCCAGGTTCTGCACTGCGAAACCGACGCCAAATCTCACGATCGGAACAAAGCCGGATATCCCAACGGGCAGCCTATGGTCTCGCCGCTGCTCTCCCTGCTCTTGTGTCTAGCACGGAAAGCTGGACAAGCTTGCGTACGCTATTCATAGCCGAAATCACTGCGAACCCAATGATTTTATTTGCGCATCTGACATACCAGCGATCTTAATGACATTCTTGGGGAGCCTTCGTCTGCAAAATCGTTCCTCAAGCGGCTGCTAAAGCCTTCGCCGCAAACATACCCGGGATGATTTGTTCTGGGCGATGACTGCTTGCAAATGCTATCGCTGGCAACATTACGGTCGCTTACCTCAATACAACGACGCTGCAAGTGCTGCCTAAACCAGGCATGATCTAGAACGTGCGCCTTGAATATCATTTTTCTTGCAATTGTACATACGTATCTACAGACTGCTGTCTTACGAACAACTCGTTGGTTTGAGAAGGTCCGAGATGCAAGCCGCACATAATTATGGAAGCGCCAAGCGCAAGTCCGTGCTATGATGATGCGTTGGAAGATAGAGGAATCCAGAGTTGACGAGCCACCCAGGCTTAGAACGGTCGAGCGCGATCTGCCCAGGCACGCCAGCATTACCTTGCATGCCTGATTCCGTTACACCACGTTTTGTGTGCTTTGCTGTGCTTGGTCCACAATTTCCCGTCGGACAGCGCGCCCGAGGTTGGTGGCAAATTCTCCAGCTGCGGAACGTTGCTGTTATGGAAATGCCCTCTACATAGGTGCGGCCCTTCACAAGGTGGGCAATCTTATAATGCATGCAGACCAACAGCCGCCCCAGCACTGCCCTGCTCATTTGATCGCAGAAGTTGGTCCTGGCCAAAAAGTCGGTCACACAAACAAAACAAGCTTAATGGTTGCCGCGGGATCTAGCTCGATTGGGACATCATCCAGATCTCGAAACCTCACAGCCTCAAAGGAAAGGCGACCGGGCGCTTCGTGAAGAGAATACCCCCGTAAAAATCGTCAAGATGAAGAGTCGGACCAGATTCGTTGCGGAATCAACAATCAGGCCTTTGTGAGCTGACCTGTTCTTTCTCCGTCATGTTTGCTCTGAACCTCGCAAGTTCTATTCATTCATCATTTCATTTCATTTCTACGCCAATCCTAATTACTGGTACAACACTACTCTAGTTGCAATGGATAGGTTTGGCCTGAAGCCGAGTAGGATTCTTCACGATCGCTCCTCCCCAAGCAGCGCACTTCCTCTCATCTTATCCACATCGAACCTTATCACTGCGCCACCTTCATAGGATCCTCCTATATTTTATATATTTCACATACAAATACCAAGGTATCTTCAGGTCTACTGCACTCATCGCTGCCGTAATCTTACTTCAACATGCAGGTACTCTTCCATGCTCTAGCTCTTTCACTTCTGTTCCACACCCACGCTGCCCTCGGTTCGCCTCTCCAGACTCGCCACACATATGCTCTCAAGGATTCACACAATGTTCCGATATCGTGGTCGCAGAAAGGGTTTGCTGACCCTGCACAACTGATTACCTTGCAAATCGGGCTTAGGCAAAGTCGCTTTGACGAGCTTGAAAAACAACTTTACGAAGGTCGGTCGACGCGTTGCATAACTCACAGTCCTTGCTGAGCCATTGCGTCCCGTTACAGTCTCCGACCCATCTCATGAGCGATATGGCAAGCATCTCACGCCTGCTGAGGTCCATGAGCTTGTTCAACCCTCTCAGAATGCTCTGAGCGATGTTCACGACTGGCTTGAAAGTCACGGCGTGGATGGAGCTCAATTGGGCTACTCCCCTGCTAAAGATTGGATCAAGGTGCAATTGCCTGTTAGTGACATCGAGACTCTCTTGGATACTCGGTACTCCGTCTACGAACATAAGGATGGCACACAGCTTGTTCGCGCGGCGGCATGGTCACTCCCTTCTCATCTCCACCAGCACATCGGGACCATACAGCCCACAAACTCTTTCTATCGGCCAAACGCTCGCCGAAGAACTCTCGACACGGACCGGCTAAATCGTGGGATGGGGCGTGAGTATACTCCTCGCTTTGCGAACGCTCCCAAGGTTGCTAGAGACGACACATTATCTCAAGTTTGCAACACCAATTTAGTCACACCCACCTGTCTGCGCACCCTTTACGGCACCATTGACTACATACCAAAGGCTCCTGGGAAGAATCAAGTTGCATTGAACAACTATGATGGCCAGACGAGCAATCGCTCGGACGTGGCACTCTTCCTCTCCCAGTATCGCCCTGATGCCGTTTCGGCTGCGCAGACATTTACCATCAACATGATTAATGGTGGTGCCGATCAACAGACACCTATCACTCCGTCTCAAGCAACAGCTGGACTGAATGTAGAGGGAAACCTCGATGCTGAGCTCCTTCTTAGCTTTGTTTATCCAACTCCCATGACCGCTTACAATACCGGTGGCGAACCTCCATTCCAGGAAGACGCATCTGAAGGGTCAGTCGACGTCAACGAAGTTAGTATCCCATTCCCTTGCTGCTTCCTTATGGGCCATCACTGTTCGTTCCGTCCACCGTCATTCCGTCAACACATCTGAGGAGTGCAAATACTTTGATTTGCGTAGCCCCTGGAATTAGCAGCCTGCCACCGCCGAGAAATTTGATGTCCTCCTAGGCGATGTTCCCTTTAGGCTAACGCACCACAGCCGTATCTTGAATGGTTGCAATACATTCTCGCACAAGACAACATCCCTCAAATCATCAGTTCGTCATACGGCGACGACGAACAAACGGTCCCCTACTCCTATGCCAAAACTGTCTGCGACCTATTCGCCCAGCTAGGCGCTCGTGGCGTTACATTCCTGTGCGCCAGTGGTGACAAAGGCGTTGGACCCAGCGGCACATGTATAACCAATGACGGCAAGAATACTTCAACGTTCCTACCCAGTTTCCCCGACACCTGCCCCTACGTGACCTCTGTGGGCGCGACGAAGGGCTTCAGCCCCGAGGTCGCCGCCTCCAACCCAAGCAGCGGCTTCACTAGCGGTGGCGGCTTCAGCAACTACTTCCCTCGTCCAGACTACCAATCTGGCGTTGTCCCAGCCTACATTTCTGGTGTTGAGCCTGCATACAGTGGTCTCTATAATCCTAACGGACGCGCGTACCCTGATATTGCAGCTCAAGGCCAGCAAGTTGCCACCACCTGGAATGGCAAGGAAAACCCTCTGGATGGCGCCAGTGCCTCGACTCCCATCGCGGCCGGCGTATTGACGCTTGTCAACGACGCCCTGATCGCAGCCGGCAAGTCACCTCTGGGATTCCTAAATCCATGGCTCTACTCTGAAGGTTATAAAGCCTTTACGGATATTACGGGTGGGACTGCGGCTGGGTGCGACACTACTGGTTTCGCGGCGAAGGAGGGTTGGGATGCAGTCACTGGGTTTGGGACTCCAAATTTTCCGAAGCTCAAGGCGATGGCCTTGGAGTGTCTCAAGTAGGTAGGAGACCTATGAGAGAGCGACTGTTAGCTATCCCACGTGGCATGGTGCCAATTCGAAGGGCTGGCTTTCGCCAGAACGACTTTCATTGCTCTCTGGAACGACTTGCGTTGACGAAATGGCGATGGACGGATACATCAGTGATGGTTTGATGCTAAACGTGTAAAGCTGTTGAGATGTAAGATATCGCTGACACCGCTCGGCAATTCTGGGAAGCACGTATCCTCACTAGGTAAATCCCCGCTCGCGAGCGCCGGTGCGCGGAATATGGCGTGCAAACGATAAATATCACAAACGCGCATGCTACGTTTTGCGTTTTCCAACATACTTTTCCATTATCTGAAACTTGCATAAAGCAAAGCAGAATACTGATGAGTAGATCTGTTCGCAGCCAAAATGTAGACCATTCGCTGTACGTTGTGCACCAAATAGTCTACGTAACCTCTAGATCTGTTCAAGAGATCTCAAGTACTGGCCTATCGTCGCACAAACAGAGGATTTCAGCTCGATGCCAAGGTAAGGTAATTCTAAGATGAAGTCGATGGTAGGGCTCATCTAGGGCTCGTAGCTTCCTCAATACTGTGCCGAAGTATATCCGATCAGCCGACGGTTTTTATGCATCTCTCGGCCGCCGACATCTCTCCACTTCTCCACCACGGCTCTACCTGAGGACTCTACCTCCCAGTTTCATTGCCAAGCCAGCCAGAGGCTTCGGTGACCGATACCTAGATCACTCAGCGGCAAATCGTCCGGCGGCTTCAACGCAATGTCCGCTAGTGTCTTGGTCAACAGCTCTACAGCTACACTTGGCAGGCACTTGCCTCAGTTCTCAGACCCATGGGAAGAAATTTCGTTTTTTTAGGTGGTGAGGGAACGAAAATCTTTCATAGAGTCTGAGGGCAAAACCCAATAATACGGGCGAGATTGCAACAGGAAGTCAAACAAGCTCAATTTAGCGTCAAAATCGCTTCGCTTAACACGGGAGCAACGTTTATAACGCTTAGCTTATAACTCAACGTGTAATTAAGAACTTTGCTCGGACGCAATGCAACTTTTGTGTGCTAATTATACGTGTTGTTCAAGCAGGCGATACGCTTTTCTACTTGGAAATCTATCTTTGAGACAACAACGCAACAACACAACAACAATATTACGCAATATTAATACTATTACTTCTTCTATATTATAGCTTGCTTCGAGAGCAATAAGAACAAGCAACTAACAAGTTGTTGTTGCGTTGTTATACATCAAAGTTTGACTAAAATTGAGATATTTTAATTTGATTTAAACTAATCGTTTGATTCTAACAATTAGAATCGAATTGCATAAATTATGAAAATACTAACTATATTAGGTTAAAACCTGGCCTAATTAGATATAACTTTCGGGTCGGGTTATAGATTTTGGGGAAAAATCGACCCGAACAATTAGTCTAGATTTGATGCTAGTACAACTACATAGCATACTACTATTATATATTTTGATTAATTATATATAAAGCGTATTAAAATCTAGCGACGAACGTAGCTTAATTAATACAAAATATAATTGTTTAATTTTAATTATATAGCAAACGTGCAAGTTGTGACTTTACAAATTTGTTGCAAAAACTTGTATAAAATTTACACTAAACAATTGTACGTCTAACAATATATTACAAGTCTACGCCAATATATAGTCTACGCATAGTATGTAGCACTAGAAACGAATAACGACATATGCTCTTACAACTTTGCGAGAAAGCATTAGAAGCATTGCTTTCTTTACTTCTTAAAAGAGCAACAAAAGCATAAAGATTTGCTTTCTTTGCTTTACGAAAAAGCAAAAAGAGCAAAAAGAATCTTATTTAATATATATAGATTCTCGAATACGACTTTCTTATAAATTGTGTTTAACTTAAGATAAGTTTTTATTTATTGTTATTGTTACATCTAATTGCAATTCTTGTTATTAAATGATTGCTTACATTGCTTAAAGACGTCTATAAATTTCTTTAACAATATAATTCTCTTTAATACTTTTAAGATTTCTTAGAAAGTAGCAACGTAACACTTTGAACACTTTAAGAATGTTTGTATTAAATTAACGCATCTTTATTTTAAACATTAATTCATTAGTATCACGTTAATTATCGATCATAAGAAACGACAAAATCAAAATTAATAAATCTAATATCTATTATGAAGATTATATCGATCTAGAGAACTAGCTTATGCAAGTAAATATTTATTTCATCTTCTATTTTGTTCTAACGAATTAAAAGACGATTTTTGCATCAACATTTCTTAAAGAAAGAGCTTAACATTAACTTAAGTCAAACTTACGAAAATATTTGAAAAATAATAGCGAAAATTCTTATGTGATGTTCACAAATTTCAATAACTTTAAAAGAGAGCTTCGAAGAATCCTTAAAACATCTAACGAGAAACAAATTGCGAAAAAAGTGATTTAACATTTAATTTAACAAATCTTTGCAATAGATTACGCAATTAGATTTTAAAAGTATGTTAATTTAATTAAATAAAACGATGTCGCACTTATAATAATGTTTCGACAAGATTTTAAAAACAATTTAAAGAACGAAATTATGCGTGATAAAAAAACTCTTAACAATATGTTTGATCTTATCGAAGTAATTATCGATTTCAACGACAAATTGTATAAAAAAGCTATAAAAAAATACGATCAATTTTAAGAAAGAGCAAAAATCTTCTTTAAATCAACGATTAAATATTAGTAAAAAGAATCTCGTTCTAACTAGAAGTACAATAATCTTAATTATCGTAAATCTATATTTATAAAATTGAATTTCACTTAACAACGTAAAAGAAAGAACTTTAGAAAAAAGCAAAATAACAAATCTTAAAAAACGTGCTATTTATGTGACAAATTAAATCACTTCGCAAAAGATTATTAATCACGAAACTTAATAAATCGTTAACAAATCAATGCTATGTTAAGAGAAATATCTAATAGCTAAAACGACATTAAAAAGCAAATTAACATAGAGGCGAACATCCTCAAAACTAGATTAAATGACGACTACTATTTGATAAAAAATCTAAATTAATTACAAAAAGTTCTAGATAAAACATCATTAAATAAGACATTCGCATCTACGTAGAAAGTTAATTAAATACTTAATAAAATTATAAGAACAAAATGATCAAAAACGTTATACTTTTATCTAGCAATAAACTTAGACGACAAATACAACTAGAAGAATTTTCACGAATGTCTAAATAACATTACGAAGCATCTTAAGACTTTAGCTAGTTTATCGAAAAAACAATAAATAAATTAAATCGTAAATAAATGCGAGAAAGCGCTAGAAAGCGACGCCACTATAAAAAGAGAAATTCTTAATGAAATCGAACAACAACTAAGCAATGTAAGTTTATTCTAAAAAAAAATTAAAAAAGCAAAGAAATATGCGACACTTAGTTAGACAAAATGTTATAACGACTTATGTTAAACTTATCTAGAAGACAAAGAAAAAATCAATTGATTTTCTAAAAAGACAAAGTTATTAATTTAGCATAAAAAGAAAGCTTAACGCAAACAAGCGTTCGAAGCGAAAGTTATAGCACAAGAATAAAGAAAAGTTCAAATTTTTTAATAAAGAACATACTAGAGAAATGCAATATGTTAGCTCAACAATAGCAATTAAACTTAATAGCATACGTATAATGTTTTATCACATTAATTAAAATCAATAATTATTAACTCATTACAATGATCAATTCTAATGCAACAAGTAATTTTATAACTAGAGCTTTTGTTAAAAGAGAAAAATACTCTACTTAAAAGAAGTCTAACGCATACAATCTAATAATTGTAGATAAAAACTTATTACTTAACGAGAATAAAAAAGTAAACAAAAAAACGAAATTATTATTAATAGCTATTTAGCAACATTACGAAGAACTAATTTTTAATATAATAGAAATGATTATTTATAATATTGTTCTAGAAATGTCTTGATTGAAGCAACACAATCTAGAAGTCAACTAAAATATACAAATACTTAGATTCGTACAATATAATCACGTAATTTACATTTAATCTACGCATCAATAACGTTCGATAATAAATAAAAAATTAAGTTAAAAATCGATCGCAAATAGCGAATTTGCATTTTCGCAAAAGAACGATCTAACAAAGTTTAACTTAACAAGCATTAATAAAAATTAATTAAATTACAAAGTTAAAGTAAGTGAAAAAAATTACGAATTTTTTGAAAGCTTTGAACTATTTAATACAACGAAGAAATCGCTAAAATACGTATCACGAATATATAACAATTAAGAGCATCTATTTCAAGAAAAGAAAACAACAAAGGCTCTTCCTAAATATTAATTATAAAATTACGAAATTAAACTTAAATTAGACAAGCAACTTACGTTTGAACTTATATATGCTCTATTCGAAAAAAAGCTCGAAGTACTTCGCAAATACTTAATAAAAAACGAAAAAAAAGAATTTATTAAAAAATCCTAATTATAGACAAGATACTTGATCCTTTTTGTATTAAAGAAGAATAAAACTCTTCGTTTATGTGTCGATTACTAGAAGCTAAATAATATTATGATTAAAAATCGATATTTACTATTCAATATTAACGAGCTTCAAAATTAACTATCTAGAGCAAAGTACTTTATTAAATTAGACTTACAAGAAGCGTACAACTAGATTAAAATAAAAATAAAGAAAGAGTAAAAAATAGCTTTTCGCACACGATATAAATTATATAAATACACAATAATGTCGTTTGAACTCATAAACGTCTTAGCAACGTGTCAAAAAATAATTAATAATATACTACGACAATATTTGAATCAATTTGTCATAGCATACTTGAACAACATTATAATTTACTCAAAAATCTTAAAAGAATATGTTAGTTATATCTTCAAAATATCGAAATGTTTAAACATAAAAAACTTACATTTTAAGTCAAAGAAATGCGAATTTCATTAAGAGAAAATTGACTTTTTTAAATTTGTCGTTGAACGACATAAAGTACGCATGAATCTCGAAAAGCTACAAGTAGTTAAAAAATAAAAATTATTAACAAATGTTAAAGAAGTACAATTCTTTTTAAATTTTATAAACTATAACAAGAAATTTATTAAAAACTACTTAATAAACGCGATATTATTAACGAATTTTACGAAGAAAAATACGTCATAATTATAGAAACTTGTAAAAGAAAAATTATTCTAAAATCTTAAACTAGAATGCTTAAAAAAGTTAATACTAAAAATGTACAATTTGCGATTATTAAACAAGATTAAAATTAATGCATTAAATCTAGTTATTAATGAATACTTTGGTTAAAAACATAAAGATATATAGCATTTAATAACATATCTTTTAAGAAAACTTTTATTAATCGAACAAAACTATGATGTTTACAATAAAAAATTACTCGCTATAGTAGTCTTCTTAAAGTTATAAAAAGTATACATAGAAGAATTATTAAAACTTACGATTCTTATAGATCATAAAAATCTAGTACACTTCACTACTATTAAGCAACTTAATAGAAGACAAATGCGATAATTAGAAAAACTTAAATAGTATAAGTTCAAGATACAATATATTTTAGATAAAGATAATGATAAAGTAGACGCACTTAATAGAAGAAATAATTATATAGAAACGAAAGAATCGTTTAATTACAACATACTTAAGATTAACTAAAATGAATCATTATTAACAAACAAATACGAGCTAAATGTTACACTACAAATATTTCGAAATAATACAAAAGAATTTCCAATAAAGAAAGAAAAACTCTAGATATTTATTAATAAGATTAACAAATATATAAAAGAGCATCATGATAAATCATTGCAAGAGCATCTAAAAGTAACTAAAACTCTTTAACTTTTACGCTAGCATTATTAGTTCTTATAAATGAGACAAGTTGTTAAAGTATACATCAAACGATATCTTAATTATTAGTAGAACAAACATAATACGTATGCGAACTATGACGAAATCTAATATTAGAAATTATCTAAATCGTTATAAGATAAAGTTACGATAAACTTTATTATTAAGTTATCGAAATCGACAAATCTAACAATTGAAGACAAATATAATTTGATACTAATAATGATTAATAAGTTTATCAAGTACTTACATATTATCGCATGCAAAAAGAAGTTTATCGCAAAACAATTAAAATACATTATATTAAATCGACTTATACAATATTACGATATATCTAAGAAACTAACTAGTGACAAAGATAAACTCTTCACGTCTAACTATTAGAAGATGCTTCTCCCAATATTAGATACAAGACTTCGAATGTCTACTTCTATCACTTAATTATAAATGATTAGACAAAAAGAACAAATCAAAGTCTTAAGCAATATTTAAGGCATTACATTAACAATACTTATAGTAATTAAATATTACTTCTATCTATGATACAATTAACACTTAATGCTAAGATTTTAGATATCATTAAAATAACTTCATTCTTCGTCAATTATAGCAAGAAATTAAATCTCTTTAGAGAAAAGCGTACGCATCTATTAGCGCAATTAGTTATTAAAAAGATAGCGACGTTAAAAAAGATACACGACAACATCTTAAAAATGCAAAAAAGATCAATCAAGTATTAAAACAAGAAACGAAAAACGACATCTTAGCTAAAAGAGAGAAATAAAATATATTTTTTTACAAAAAATCTTAAAACAAGAAAATTAAACAAGAAATTAAATCATGTTAAAGTCGAATTGTTTTTCGTTAAAAAGACTAAGAGACTAGTTAATTACGAACTCGATTTATCTAAAAACGTCAAAGTATTTCTAGTATTTTATATATCATTGTTGAAATTAACAAATTTAATTACGTTTTTACAAGATATCTTTTATTTTTATTAACAAAAGAAAGAACAATTTGAGATCGAAAAAATTCTACAACAAAAGGATCAAAAATATCTTGTTAAATAGAAAGAATATTCTATCTTTAAAAACACTTGAAAATCTATTAAGAATTTGAAGCATTACTAACATTGTTTGCAACAATTTCGTCAAAAGAGATCAAAAAAGTAAACGATCATTCTTTTATAATATTAAGAAAGACGATTTGTTTCGAAATCACATTGATCAAGAGACTTAAAAAAAAAGAATCGACGAAAGAACTTAATAAGATCATTTTCTTCAAATTCTTTAGCTCGTTATTTATTATCGTTTGTTGTTTCTCTTCTAAATAATTAAGTTGATAAAGTAGTCGTTGTTGCTTCGCATTCGTTTTACGAAGCTCTTCTTTTAGTTTTTGACGTTGTTTCTTAAAGCGACGTCATCGAACGATATCTAGAGACGCTAGATCGCACGAATAGTTATCGCGAAGACATTTCACACACTTATTAAAATTCTTTGCAACACAACATTGCTTACTTAAGCGAACACATTAATAATAGAAGCGCATTGCAACACAAGAAATATTAAGTTTTGCAACTTAAATAAGACGACGTTAATAAAAAGAAACTTTGAACTTAACACAAAACATATTAAAGTTTACTTTTAAGACAAAAGTCTAAAGAGAGAAGAAATAATGTTACGAGTCTACGCTAGTATATAGTCTACGCACAATATGTAGCATTAAAAACGAATAGCGACATATGCTCTTACAACTTTGCGAGAAAGCATTAGAAGCATTGCTCTCTTTGCTTCTTAAAAGAGCAATAAAAGTATAAAGACTTGCTTTCTTTGCTTTGCGAAAAAGCAAAAAGATCAAAAAGAATCTTATTCGATATATATAGATCTTCGAACACGACTCTCTTATGAATCGTGTTTAACTTAAGATAAGTTCTTACTTATTGTTATCGCTACATCTAGTTGCAATTCTTGTTATCAAATGATTGCTTGCATTGCCTAAAGACGTCTACAAATCTCTCCAACAATACAACCTTCTCTGATACCCCTAAGACCCCTTAGGAAGTAGCAGCGTAACACAATATTACGAGGTTTCACGGTTTCGCCCTCAGACCTAATGCGAAAAAAAATCATATAACCCTAAAATAATATAGACCCTAGATTTTTCTTGACATCAGATCTGAGGGCTGAGGCAAGCAGGCACGACCCGTCGACCACAGCAATTGAGTTGTGGGGAAAGCTCGGAAACAGGTCCAGATTCTGGGCTACGCCTGGCAGGGAAGCTCGATGCCTGATCGAGCCTACTCCAGACATGGAAACCTGCTGACAGGTCAGACTCGACATCATGACCGTCCCAACGTGGACGCAGTTGTTGAGTAGGCTCTCTTTTTGGCCTGCTCCATCCTCCTTCCTTGCTTTGAACCCTGCCGCCTTGGCCCGGGGTAGGTGCGAGCTTGGCCGGTTAGCTGGAGGAGGGCAGGTACATAACTGAAATTGTTCCTCGATCAACTCGCGATAACCATCCCGCGACTCAATTCAAGTTTCACCATCCTCCCTCCATCCTACCAAGATTTGGACTATCTGCTACTCATAGCCAGTAATCCAATACTTCAGAAGAGTCTTCTCGAATTACAGTACTCATTCCAACAATGCACGGCTCAACTTTCCTCACCACCCTCCTCGCTCTCCCCCTCCTCGGCCTCACCTCCCCACTCAGCATCCGATGGAACCATCACAATTACGACTCCGCCTACCACACCCTCGGCTGCCCCTCAACCACTAAGCCCCGCGCCTCCCACCGCGAACAACTCTCCGTCCTCAATGACTTCGCCAACCTCGTCTACGTCCAGCACAACGTCGCCCAAGGCTACAACACCTACGTTGCCAAGGACTTCATCAACCACGCCCCTGAGATCTCCGGCAACGGCACCGCTATCGCCATTGCTACTCAAACGCCCATGTTGATCGGAGGACACGTGAACCTGCAGAGGGTATTCATGGGCAGCGACGAGAACGATGTCGATTACGGAACGGTGCACTTTCAAGGCTTTAGCGTGAGGTTTGGAGAGGGTGATATCGCGGGGATCTTTAAGTTTGTGGGCACTTGCGTTGTGGAGTACTGGGATGTGGCTCAAGGAGTCGATCGGAACTCGACGAAGAATCCTATTGCCTACTTCAAGTAGTTGAACGTACTAGGTCGGTGGCGCGGCAAGTGAGGGTTGTGTCTCAGTGGCAGCGAACTGCACACGGATCACGGCGTTGGAAGGGCAGGGTGGGGACAATTGAACAGGTCACTCGCCGGAAAGACATAAGGTGTCTAGGCCATCTACATTTAATTTATCACTGTGTATATTATATAATTGAAACCAAACCTTCATATTTTCGCATGTTCGGATATTGAAGACTATCTTGATATATCCTACAACGGTTCGTGAATAATGGACTCCGCTTTCCGGAACGTTATGTTCTGATTGCGTATAAGCTGATCGATCGGGTTAGCTTCGGGCCAAGCCACTCATAGTCAAACCTTCTCCTCCCGATCAGCTGAGATATATAATCAATAGCATTTCCAACGCAGCTCCTCATCGGATGAAAGTAGCAATTGCTAGGATCGTAAGAAATTCACTCCGGCAAATCTTGTTGTGAGAGAGAGAGTAGGTCACTTTACAGCGCACACACAATCTCGCGTGCGATGGCAGAGGCCACCACAATGCGATCATAACGCAGGCAAATCCCGGGGCATGATATGCACAGATCTGCTCGACAAAATAGATATCTGCTAGCCGCAGTATGCTGATATTGAGATTAAGCTCGTTGTACTCAGCCTACAATGCTAGAAGGAGGATCGAGGATTACTTACTCAACGACAAAGCTATGCGTCAGGATTCTTGCAGATCATGGGGCGGAATTGTTGTTGATCGATTAAGTCGCAAAGAAGTCACCAGATGATCTTGCGTTCTGGTAAGTGGGGAAGTCTTACGAAAGCGGAGAAGCTAAGGTAAAGGTGTACGTGAGTTGAGAAACTATAGTGGGAGTGTTTGCAGCCTGGGTCAGGAACGAGACTCAAGATACCAATAGGAGATCTCGCAGCCAAGTCAAAAACAAGACTTGAAATCATATGGCGAAAATTTCCGCCAATCGAGCCTGGAAAAACATCAAGGATTTTCTAGCGAGAGACTTCGCAGCTTGGGCCCGGAACGACATCCAACGCAAATGCACCTTGGATGTCCATTTCAGCAGCTTCCGAATTCCCACCCAGCACCACCTTGATATCCTCCTAGAGACCCGGACCGTCACCGCCCAACCCGACCTAAGTAGCGACAGTCGTTGGTAGCCTTGAGGTCCTAGTCCTTGCTACCATGCCGATTCAGATCTGCAATGTAAGTCAGCGTACACCGTCAGCAGTCCGAAGAGGGAGTGCTACCGTCATTAAGCTGGGAAAGCTGTTCTTGCCCTCGTTGGGTCTTCTGCTTCTCGCCGTCGGCGGACTTGGTCTCAGACACAACAGCAGTCCATGGCCCTTCTTGGGGTGATTTGGTCAGCCAGCGCTACATGGCGTAGCCTCCAGTATTCCCGGTGGAATCTTTCTCGTGTTGACAATAGCGAGCGATCGCAGAGGCATCAGAGGACTGCTCTAGCATGAATACTTTCTCAGTCGCCTTGGAGTCGCACAAAGCCGAGGAGGCTCGCTGTTGAGTCTCTCGAGCCTTGGTGGCATCATTCATATCAGAGGCCACGTCGAAGGGGTCTCGAGCCTTGGTGGCATCATTCATATCAGAGGCCATGTCGAAGGGGATATGCTATGCTGTTCTATTCGGAGCGTTGTAAGAATGAGAGATCTGGAGATGATACTGGAACCAGCTTCCAAGGTGGCCGGCCCTGCGGTCACTTATATATCCAGAAGATGAGGCAACTGTCACCAACGATTTTGGACTAATGCTCGAGATCACGATCACCGTCACCTTCCGCTCCACGGCATGAGGTCTGACGGGTATACCTTGTCGATAGCAATTTGGTTGTCCAATATCCTCAGCAAGATAGAGCAAGGGGTAGTACCTCTGCAGGGTGGCACGCCACAGAAATACCTCGAGCCATACAAGCCACGCAGTCCAAGGATAGGAATTTTGTTCGTAGCCGGGTCTGTGCAAAAAATCCGATGCTTGACGCAGCATGAAGAGCCGTTTTAGGTTGGCTTGTTTGACACTGCTGGAGATTTGGAGCAGCCTCGTTGATCGTATCAACCGCCGACAATCAGCGGCAAGCATGTTGTATGAAGTGTCAAATGGAGTATCGCAAGGCGATTATGATCTGGCTCCGTCTACAACCTAAGAGATATTGGAGGAAATTCTGTACCGCTCTGGGATTGGTCACTGGCGGAAAGGCAATTGCGTTCGCGGCGGAGGATCAAGGCTCCCAGGACAGACGTACGTTACTCCCGGATCCTCTACAATGGCATTGCAGTGTCGATCGAGCGAAGATGTCTATGGTGCTGCGAAAGCTAGGTCAGTGCCAGCTTCCAGTACGTTCTGCCAATCACAACTGATCAGCAACACTCCTATTAGCATGTACCCGTCGAGCCGAAGGTACGATGCCACATTATGGGTTGCATAGTGCCCTTTGTTCGTAAGCTTGGGCAATGCGAGACGCGGGATCGGACTTGCTACTTTCGGTTCTTGATTCCGATAACCACTAGTCGTTATCGAGAGACTAAAGCCTCATAGCTTAGGTAGCCTTGTAGCAATGAGGTTACCCATGCTGACACTCCAGCGCTTAGGGCATTCGTCAACCCGAAATTTCTATGCAAGGCTAACCCACTCTCTTGGCGTGTCGCTGGGGCTGCATAGAGATTCCGTTCGACCAATCCGAAGCCGCCACCGCGACATCGTAACGTACACCAAAAGAGCACACTTTGCATTTTTGGAACCCGGAGAACTTCTCCCTCTTGCATTTAGGATTCTTCGAGACCGGAGAAATTCTCCTCATTGCCTTGCTTGTCCATTTTCGGTCCTATTCTATCTCATTCGCAAGCTCCAAGGCCAACGATCCGCAGTCGCACTACTGCTCCCAAGCTATCGCGCTTGAATTATCTCCTAGCATGGCGCACTCATTGGCTGGTGGCCGTCCACTTCTTCCCAGGCCTTGCAAGTTACTTCCGGACGCTGCTTTTACAACCATGACTGAGTCTTTACCATCCGGTGCTTTCGGTAATCCGGTCATGCCTCCACCTCGCAGACCCAAGACTCGTACCAAGACAACTGAAGAATGGGAAGAGCAAGCGGACAGTATCCGAGAGCTGTATCACATTATGTCACTCGACGCTATGATAAGTACACTAGATGAGCAGGCTGGATCCCAAGCCTCATAGGGAACCACTATACCATCCGTCTAAGATTGCCCTTGTACACACACTAAGATCATACATCCACAGCAAGAAGCAATACACGACCAAATTCAAGGAGTGGGGTTTCGAAAAGAATATAGAGGAGAAGGATATGCGGGCTATTGCGCGTAAAGATCGGAAGCGCAAGGCCGACAATCCTCTCAAAGCGACGACTTATCGACTTCGTAAAGGAACGGTTCCACCACGACGCATTGAGCGGTACAAGAAAGACCACCACATCACGGACGACACGACGATTTCTGAAGCAGGTATGCTCAAGCGCGATGCAGATTTTACTTTCGCAAATGGTGATACTGATTTAGCAACACCGTTTGACCTTGGCTATGAAACGCCACATTCCTCAGTGTTAGACGGTTCCCCAATTCATGCTTCTCCCCTTATCCCCTACACGACACGACTAGCCGCTACAAGCTTGCTTTGAGGGATCGCCCTTGTGTTTGTCGCATGTGCAATACGCTATCCCAATTACTTACATTTGAAACATTCATCGTTGCCTCCTGTCTCGATGCTCTTAGTCTGGCGGAGATGGCCCCTATCAAGTGTTATTCTTGGTACAAGCGCATTGAAGAGATGACGCAAAAGTGGCTTCGAGGGCGTAATGATTTCAATTTGTTACATAGCTTTTATCGTCTTAGAGAATTGAGAGTAAGGTTGGCATACTATAATGAGGCCGTTGGATTGCAAATAGCCTGTGCGGACGACGAGATTGCGATCCAGGAGCCGATGGATCTTTGCCAGAGTGGTCCGCCAAACGCGGGTTCTGGAAAGGCATTTCGAGAGGGCATGGGAATTGGAAAAGGAAATCCATGAATCCCAGGACACACACGCTTCAGATTGGCGACAGTACTATCGAGATGGACAAGCTTTAATCGAAATATGGCGGATATGCTGAAAATCGAGGTCATTCGTAGCATTTTTTTATTATCACGGGATGTCTGATGTGCTCTTCCTCAATGCAGTTCCGCAAAGTCCATTTACATCTTTATTCCGTCTCCTGTCTGTCATTATCTTGCATACACGCCATCAATACAGCTCAAGCGGATGTAAGAAAGAAGAACTCTTCCAATATTGGAAATATACCATGCGAGGCACGTTGCTGCAAGAAATCGGAAATATAGAACACCTTCTTGCCGGCCGGTGATCCAACATTTATGGTATCGAGTACAACGAGTCGCACCCTCGACTCCTCACCCGCCGTTACCATTTACATCGACCTACCCTTCGATCGATCTAGTACTCTGGGAACATGGTGGACCCGTGAGCATTCCCAGTTCGCTGCTAGCAATGTTGTGTCAGGCAAGCCCTGTACTGTTGTAATTAAGATTCGCTTCGAAGGTTCTACGCTTGGAATGCTCAACCTTTCATGGGAAATAAGCAATTCTGTTGTAATATTGAATTAACAAGCTCAATCGAGCCTCTGACAAGATATTGGAATACTTTTAGTAGTTGGTTCCCTCTCCTCGGGCCGACGAGCACTTCTTATCACAGTGAATGTCGTGCTGGGAACTGGTAAGGGACTCAACATGAGATTAAAGGTTTCAGTAGGGCTGCCAAGCCTTAATTGAGTGCTACTGCTTGCTGAATGCTATAAAAGGTACAAAAATGTACAAGCGTTTGGGTAATATCGACTGCAACAAGAACTGCTGCGAAGCCAACAAAACACCCCAAAACAACCCCAAAACAGATCGTCGCCAAAGTGCGCCAAAGGCAACACCGACGACGAAGCAGCAGTCTTGAGGCATAAAAGTCATGTGGGCAAAAAAGAGCCACGTGAAAAAAGACCAAGAGAGCAAAGAAAAGCGACGCAAAAGCGCGAAGCAATAAGAAAGAAAGAGGGAAGCGAGTTAATCACATACTAAATAGTATGTGAGCGACCCAACCACACCACTTAATCTCCGCATTCTTGGCACTAGCCCGTCTGTCTTGCAGGCCTCTGTTGCTCCAGTCGCACAGCTCAGCGGCGTGCTCTCCTTCAACACTTGGAGGATTTGAAGTATCCCGCACATGTACCGTATCCTGCTTGCTCCCACATATTGGTGCTGACGCTAGTCAGCCATCTGCCAAGGCTCTATCTAGTATAAAATATTTCCCGCCCAAGGTAGAACTTTAACACTCAGTTATCCCTCCAAACATTAATGGATTGGCCCAATCTGAAACCAACCTTCGAGACCTTAAAGACACGAATTCAACAGCAAGGGGAGTACCATCGAAAACAGTACGCTTCGAATGGTGTCTCCCCGAAGCTTTCGGTCGAAAAAATGACGACTCCTACGATCCTCCTCCTCAACCGCCAAATCACCGCCGAAGCGCAGGACACCCTGCGTAAGAAAACCCTGATCATCAACTCGCCACCGCCCGTCTGCCTGGCGCTGGGAAAAGCCATGGATGTTACAGAGTTCATTGGCGATGTCACACTTCAGAAAGCATACCACGTCTTGCTGGATCTGGATCTCGAACATCAAGACTGGCTCGCAACGACTGAGACTCTGCTGGACGTCTGGTGTGAAGAAAACAGTCTCAAGTCTCTTCATGTGCGCGTCAAGTGCCCTCAGAATACGTTGTCTTGGATAGGAAATCAGCATTTACTGGAACGGGTATGTTACTGTGGATCACTCGCATGATTCGAATGACTTCATAGTTGATAATTGTGCATAGCAAAAGTGGTTTGCCTCTCTAACGCTGGCACGGGTACGTCACCTCGGATGGCTTGCATGAATATATGGATTTACTGATTGGGAATAGCTCAAGTGGTTTGGCTCTCAGGCGCCAGTCACTATCGAAGGTAACACTCTCGACTGCAGGCTGGTTTGGAAGGGTCGGGGAGTAGGGGTTGGTATGATTCCAATCGATGTCCTTTATGACCTTTGAAGAGAAACTTTTCCAACGCCACCAATGCTGTGGTTCACGGCTTCCAGCAGGCGGCGCATTCTTAGGTATTCGCACTCAGGAGAAAATCTTCACCCTTTTCCGTCTGCGTAGGGTCTGTGACTTACAATATACACCGGGGAGCGTATGAGAAGGCGGCAGTGATAAAATCGTGTTATTCCCGAGTCAATCACAATACTACGAACAGGGCTCTTTCACAAATTGAACAACGCACTGGCAAGTCTCGCCAATCAAGAAACAATCGAAACTCAACTTTTTCCTGGACACGAGGTACCGCCAGTGCTACTGTTCCACGCAATCGATTTCTCAAGCTCTTCCCTTAATGTTTCTTGGCTTACATGAGTCTCAACACTAACAATTCACTTAAGCTTGAGGAGGTCTTGCGAGTGCGAAGAGGACGGATAGAAAGCGGCTGGAAAAGCGTCCGATCAGGCAATCAAGATCAAAGGAAGTCAACAACTTCCTCCCAGCGGTAATCTCATGGCGTGAAAAGGCATGTAGTAGGAACAACAACTATGAGCTCGGGTCTCGGCTGGTTCATGAATAGTCATCCAAGCTGCTATCCCTTCCGATTGTCAGGCAAACGCTGACGGAACGTCTGATAGATTTGCGAAGTCTCGACTGTTTCCTAATCTCGAGGGTGATCTACGGGAGCAGTTTTGAGTTGGATCAGTTCTATCAGCAACATATTCTTCGGCGAGTCCGCGACGACTTCGGGTATCCTCTCTTCTATTGTTGGAAGATTCTGATCCGGAGCTGGCCTGGTTGGACTGCTGCCAAGAATCTCTCTACGCAGTATCAAACTGCACATGTCAGACAAAGATGGCTGTCGCGATGAACAACATAAGCGCGCCACTCTGCACACGATCATCTCCGATAATAGTCAACGACAACCAATCGTACAAAAAGTCCTATGCAACGTTCGCACAAGGTTGCTGTGGCTGCATAGGACTTTTGTTCGACCAATTGAGCGGGTCTTATGTCTTGCAGTGTCATACAACACAAAATCACAAGCCGCATCCAGGTTCTTCCGCAATCCAATGGCGGATGGCTGAATGTCTAGATGATCTTTCGGACTCTACATATACCTGACCATTGTTCGTCTTTGCGATTTCTTCGTTCATCCAGACTTCCTGCAACCCACGCTACCTCCTTTGATATAATGGACAGTTCTTACGATGCATGTCGCGCACTGCTTCCAAGCCCCTATGAGTTATACCAGCCCAATCGAACTGCCAGCGCAGTGGGAACTTCTTCTCTTGATCCCTTTCTCGAGGATCCCATACCAGCGCCACGCAGGCCGAAAGCCGGCATCAAGACTGCACAACAGTGGCAAGAACAAGCAGCGATCATTCAAAAGCTATATGAGATAGATGGCTTAACTCTTGAAGCGACGATTAAATCTATAAACGAGAATCATGGATTCCAAGCATCGTAGGGAACATTACTTCCAAGCGTACATGTTTTCTGATTCACGCTTACCAGGTGCTTGTCTTCAAGGCATATGCTGTCGCCGCTCTTGTATGGTCCTTCTGATGTGAGCCAAGTGCTTCGACCGCGAACTAAGTGATGTCGCCAGAAACACGAAATAAGCGCTATCAAGAGATCATGCACCGAACAATCATAAGAAGGTTATCTGTTCGGCTAGCAACATTACGACGACAAGACGAACCGCAAATCCAATAACTCTTCATCGTCACGCTCCACTATTCTTCCAACTCGAGGCTTCTCCGAAAACTAGAGTGCCACTGGTGCAGGCACTCTTGAAATATAAATCTGATTGTCGAACAGAGTACGAGCGTTGGATGAACACGCAGGTTGAGCACCTTCTACCGAATCTGCTGTGGCACTTACAGTAGCATGCACATCCAACGCGAACCAAGATATTTGCTTTGTCAGGTGGACGGAGAGTCCTGGTCATCCTTCTTGGTATCTGCGCCGAATACTCGTCCAAGTTCGGGGGGCCCGGATCGGCGGCTGTCGAATTCTTCGCTGATCTAGTACAAGACAGCCAACAGATTATGAGCTTTTGAAAAGGGGCATGAAAACCAGACGTTGGCGTTATGTCCGAACCCTTGTCCCGGATCTTCCCTTTTCATACTCCTTCTTTTGAGTAGTCTAACCAAAATTTCAAGCCTAGGGATAGCGAAGCAAATAAGTCGAACGTAGCCCCCAGCGAGATGGCTACGCCTGTTATTCTAGACATACACCCTCTTTTCATTCTCTGCATCCAACACTATACATAGTGATTGAAGAGTAATCGGTTCTTACCATCCGTATGTGCTATGCCAAGATCCCCATACAGACGACCACCTTCATCCCCCTCCCAACCACAACCTCGCGCTCTTCGCCCCACATCCTTCCCCTTCCCAAACCCACGCTTCCCCTCCAACATCAACAGCACCCCACTCCCGACCCCCCCCCCTCGCCTTTACCTCCCCTCCCTCTCGCTCCCCCCTCGAGCAGCTCCCAAGCCAACACCCCCTCCCCACCAACAGCCCACCCCCAACCAACCCGCACCCTGATCAAGCGGCGAAAGCGACGTACAAGCAGTCCCCTTACACAGCAAGACCACTGATGAAAGGTCTGATTCTTTTGATAGTGGCTTGGATGGCTTAGGCGATAGCCCGAAAACCGCGTCATGCCGTTCTGACTTGCTAAGCCTAACACCAAAAACAATCACAAGGCGCACCAATCCCGAGGGAGCTGCCGAAGTTTTTTCTGCGCTTTTCTTTGATAGGTGTCGCTCGAGATCCGATCTCAGGCAACTGAATCATGGTCGGGCTTGAGAAAAGCAGCTCTGGTGTTTTTCAGATAAAGGGGTTGATTTTTGGCCAGCGGAAGAAAGTGCAGGATGGTGCTGAAAGTGGGAGGGGTAAGGTTGCTGGAAGGGCGAGGACTGATGATGGTGCCGGGGGGGGGGGGGGGGGGGAAGATGGAT
>JAABUS010000569.1_pt1 | contig 92644 bp, 99 predicted proteins | sample 5560161 | NCBI WGS metagenome assembly JAABUS01 (sample SAMN10711885, study PRJNA513376) | rock metagenome | isolation source: Antarctica rocks | place: Antarctica: Victoria Land, Trio Nunatak nord | collected 2016-01-04
ACCACCTCGGCATGAGATCGCTCGTCTCGAATGGCATTGTTGAGTCCTATGGACCGCTGGTCGATGTTCCTGGCTCTTATGTCGCACAGTTTGAGCATGTGAGTATGGTCCACGAGTTGAAGACCGCAGAACATACTGACGCAATCTTCTAAATAGACCGTTCTGCTCCGGCCCAGTTGCAAGGAGGTGATCTCCCGAGGAGACGATTACTAAGGAATTGTGGGAAATCGGGGGTCAAATTGATTCTGGGAATACTGGCCGTATTTGATTCTCTGTGTTCCTGGCTTCAACAGTCACGGAAAACACCTTGGTAAAGCATTTCAACACGCTTTACTTATAGCATATATCGCGCCGAAAACGCTCTTTTGAACCGCAACATATCAAGAATCGAACATCATCGTGTTTCATTGTCTCAAGATACTGCGATGTGAAACTCTGCGCTTTCGTTCTATCGCTGATATCTACTACTAATGCCCCTTCATGTCGAAGAAATTTTGATTCGCAACGTCGAAACATAATTGAATTTCTTTTTCAGACTGGCTTACAACGCCGACTACTGAAAGCCAGTCCTGTGACCTCATGACAGCGGAATCGATCGTTTTGTTTCGCGCCGTCAACTTTTCACCAATTTAGTTTTTGAACATGGGTGATGGGTGAGAATATTGATGTGTTCAAGAGTGATCAAAGACTGAACAGTTGTAGACAGACGGATGAGTAGAGGGATATTGTAAATGAAAGATGAGAACGACGAAGAAGAAGAGTTACTGCGTTGAAGTGTATGTAGTATTCACAGCGGTATCGGGAGCGTGCGTTGGTTGTTGCACTTTGCTTCGACTGAAGAAAATCTGTTGTACTTTGAAAAGTCTTTGGAGTAGAGTTGTAGGTTATAAGTGTGGTTGCTGGGAAAGAGATGGTGGATCATTTAAGAGTCAGGAGGACAGGTACGCATACACTATGATGGCGGTGACCCGGGAAGGTAGGTAGGCTACTTTACATTAAGATTTTTCCAACACGCCAGATATCTCTATTGTTTTATACTGGTATCAATGTTACCTTGCATCCGTTGATGTTTTTTGCCACTAGCTTCTGATCTCCAGCCCAGTCTCTATCGTCACGACTCTCTATGCCTTTAAAGGCCTGCGTAACCCTAATGAGTGTACATGAAGCTTCTGCAAGGGCTTTCTGTTGACCAAGGCAAGCCCGCATGCCTCCGCCAAATGCCATGTACTGGAAAGGACCTGGTTTGATCGATTCCCATCTATCCGGGTCAAATCTCTCAACATCTGGGCCATATACTGCTTCGTCTCGATGTAGAGCATAGAAATCTGACAAAGTCTTGGTTCCCGCGCCCGCGAAAAGAGGCCGGTCTCCTTTGATGCCACCGTTCGTTGGCAGGATAGTATCCGTGAGGGCGATGCGAGCTAGTAGTGGAAAGACGGGGTATAATCGAAGAGCTGTTGCAGTGAAGCATAAAGCAGGTTAATCTATCTATGTTCTCAGATCATCGCGGTGTAGACACTCACATTCGTACAGAACATTCCGCAGCAGCCTAAAATTCTTCGTATCCTCGAGCGTCAGTGACTGAGAGTCTACAGAAGCTGTTTCGTCCCGCAGGCGCTTTCATATTGCCGGACTACGTGACAGCAAAAAGAAAGTGTTACTGATTAGAACTGCAGTCGTGTCCTGTGCAGCCATCATTCCTTGTATGATTTGGTTACGAATCTCGATTCGATCACTGGTGTGTTCTGCAAGTCCATTCAGAAGACTCTGATGATGATGACTTGAAGTCCGCTTGCCGTCCAGATTCATTGCGGGTGAAACCTTATTCTTTTTGTCTTCAAGAGCTCGGTCTACGTAATAGTCAATGAATTTGTGTACGACGTTCCAGTGCACGACGCTCGCAGACTTCGGGGTCATGAATCTGAAAGGACCCAGGTAGAGTCGCATGCCACAGCTACGGAGAGAAAGCTGGAAAGCTTTTAAGAACGCTTTGCCGTTCACTGAAGCGTCTGCTGGTTCGTCACCGCCAAGTGCTGCAAGAGATTGACCTAGTAAAAACCTAGTCGACGTATCGACCAACTAACAACAAATAAGCATCAAGCAGCGACTGTGTAACCAGACTTTAGGCGAACTTTACCAGCAAAGATAGACGAGACTGCAGGTCAATCGTCGAGCCGTCTGTCGGAATGCCACTCAAAAATTGGTTCACGGAAGACTCGAAAGCTGTCAGATCAGAAATATTGCCTTTATGAAACGACGGTTTGAGAAGCGCTCTCGAATGTTCCCAAATCGGACCATCGGTCGTGATGAAGCCTTTCTTTGCGGAGTGGGCATCCTGTATCCGCAGAGATGAACGAGAAGAAGAATGCTCGGCCCACGATTACAGCCGTCGCAGAGCACTCAGACGATGAGAACCTACGTGCGGAAAAGATGAAAGATATGGAGGAGGACTTGACGCAAATCAAGGCATCGAAAAGTAAGACTGTATGTATCAGCTACTATATCACTGAATCTTTCCAAGTCATCGGTTTCATTATAGTGAGTGACCAGACACAATCTTAACGATAACTCGTTCCCAAGCTGACGAGTACCAGGTCCAATGATCGTTGAAGCAACTTTCCCTAGCGGCCACTCCGGACAACATCGCTGCCATCCTGGAACTCGACACAACTCTTACTGCTCCCGAAAAGATCGACTCGCTCTCTTACACCAAGGAGCTCTTCCAGGTAGCCACTCCAGGAGCCGGCATCCCCGTCGGCGGAATCTTCAGCCTCGGCGCCAATTGTAGCTTACGAAGTTGGCTTCAGCACAACCTTCAAGGGCATTGCTTCGTCCAACTACGGGGTCTTGGGGTCTCTTCCAAACAGCACAGGCGTGGCGATCGACGCGGTCACTTCAAGCAACAGTGTAGCAAATGGCTTCAACGCGCCAATCAACCTCCAACTAATCTTCAACCTCACCAGTCTTACCGCCGATGTCGTTGTGGCCGCATTCTCACAACCAAAACTAAACTTTGGCGTCGACATCACCCAGATTGAACATTACGATGTTGTTCTTGTGGTAAAGCTACCATTGGTCTCCATCACCAAAGCTGCCGGCTACAACGCATCCGGCTTCTGCGACACCACCCCCGGAGCCCCTACAACTGGCGCCTCCATCACCGGCCAATGGGATATTCAGCTCCACGTCACTGAAGATACCCCCTCAGGCGGCACCAAAAACCCTCTCCTGACCGAGAAACTCTGGGCCATCAACCAACAACCCCTCTTCACCGAATAATGCCTCGCCTTCGGCATCCCTGGCATGACTAACCCTCCCGCCGCCCCAACCTTCACAGTTCAATCCCTTCTCCAAGGTACCGATGAACTCCTCTCAAGTACCGCCATCCCCCCAACCAACACCGCCGCCCCAGCCCTTCTCAATGAAGTCGCGGATCCTAATGCTGCGCCTGGTGCTGCGGCTGTGACCCCGGCGCCGGTATCGGTTGGTACAGTACGTCGGTTGCGGCGGGTGGTGTAGGTGCGCCGTTGCCGCCGAAGCTGAGGGGGTATATGGTGGGTTCGGGGAGTGGGGGATATGGGGAGTTCCAGCCGTTGAAATCCACCGAATTTATCTCAACATCGTCTCGCTCGATCAGCATCTTTACTATCGTCTCGTGCCTGTGTGCGACCGCCCAAAATAGTGGTGTTCGGCCGTCATAATCCTTCGAATTTATCTCAACATCGTCTCGCTCGATCAGCAGCTTTACTATCGTCTCATGCCCATTTCCGGCCGTCCAAGATAGTGGTGTTCGGCCGCTATAATCCTTCGAATTTATCTCAACATCGTCTCGCTCGATCAGCAGCTTTACTATCTTCTCGTGCCCCAATGCAGCCGCCCAAGATGGTGGCGTTCGGCCGCTATAATCCTTCGAATTTACCTCAACATCGTCTCGCTCGATCAGCAGCTTTACTATCTTCTCGTGCCCCAATGCGGCCGCCCAAGATAGTGACGTTCGGCCGCTATAATCCTTCGAATTTACCTCAACATCATCTCGCTCGATCAGCAGCTTTACTATCGTCTCGTGTCCATATTCAGCCGTCAAAGATAACGGCGTCCGGCCGTTATCATTTTTCGAATTCATATCAACATCTTGCTCGATCAACAGCTTTACTATCGTCTCGTGCCCACGTTCGGCCGCAAAAGATAAAGGCGTTCGAGCGTGTCTATCTTTCGAATCCGTTTCAACATCGTCTCGCTCAATCAACAGCTTTACTATCGTCTCATGCTCACATTGAGCCGCTTGAAATAGCGACGTTTGACCGTATCGATCTTTCGAATCCGTCTCAACATCATCTCGCTCGATTAACAGCTTTACTATCGCCTCGTGTCCCTTTCTGGCCGCCAAAGATAGAGACGTCCGGCCGTCAGCATCTTTCAAATCCGCCTCAACGTCGTCTCGCTCGATCAACAGCTTTACTATCGTCTCGTGCCCACGTTCAGCCGCTTGAGATAGCGCCGTCCGGCCGCTATGATCCCTCGAGTTTATTTCAACATCATCTCGCTCGATCAGCAGCTTTACTATCGTCTCGTGCCCATTTCCAGCCGCAAGAGATAGAGGCGTCTGACCGTATCTATCTTTCGAATCCGTCTCAACATCGTCTCGCTCGATCAACAGCTTCACTATCGTCTCATGTCCACGTTCAGCCGCAATAGATAGAGGTGTCAGGCCGTCACAATCCTTCGAATCCGTCTCAACATCGTCTCGCTCGATCAGCAGCTTTACTATCGTCTCGTGTCCCTTTTCGACCGTCCGATGTAGCGGCGTTCGACGGTAGTAATCATCCTTCGAATTTATCTCAACATCGTCTCGCTCGATCAGCAGCTTTACTATCGTCTCGTGCCCATTTCCAGCCGCAAGAGATAGAGGCGTCTGACCGTATCTATCTTTCGAATCCGTCTCAACATCGTCTCGCTCGATCAACAGCTTCACTATCGTCTCATGTCCACGTTCAGCCGCAATAGATAGAGGTGTCAGGCCGTCACAATCCTTCGAATCCGTCTCAACATCGTCTCGCTCGATCAGCAGCTTTACTATCGTCTCGTGTCCCTTTTCGACCGTCCGATGTAGCGGCGTTCGACGGTAGTAATCATCCTTCGAATTTATCTCAACATCGTCTCGCTCGATCAGCAGCTTTACTATCGTCTCATGCCCATTTCCGGCCGTCCAAGATAGTGGTGTTCGGCCGCTATAATCCTTCGAATTTATCTCAACATCGTCTCGCTCGATCAGCAGCTTTACTATTGTCTTGTCCCCAAATGCGGCCGCCCAAGATAGTGACGTTCGATCGTATCTATCTTTCGAATCCGCCTCGACGTTATCTAAATTAAGAATAGCGCTCACAACACTAGAAAGACAATATTTCGAGGCAACATGTAAGAGCGTTGTGTTCGAGAAGGGGCACTCTAATGAGTTTTCATGAATATCTTGGAATATATGAATCCAAAGTTGCAACAATTCACTTGCCGGCGGATAGAAGAAAACAAGAAGATCTTCTTGAGACTTGAAGTTACTCTTTTCTACCTCTTTTGCATGCAAAGCCCAAGACGTGATAGCGTACTGCAAAAAGGGAAAGTCAAGTTCGAGATTCTGACCATATGGACGAGTCTGATTACTTATTTCCTTCATGGCTATATATCTGATGCAAGATCTTGATAGTTGAAAGTGTGCACGACCAGCCGCGTTTCCCGATGAATGCTTGTCCAAAATCTGTAGTCCGCTTTGAATAAGATAATCCTTGACGGATTGATGGATAAATTGCGCAATCCATATATTCTCATGTTGCTTGGCTTCAGCAAGACCTCTGGAGAGATGTCGAATTCTTTTCTTCATCTGCTCATCGGTCTTCGCATAACCGCATTCTTCTGCGTTTTGGCAGTCGCTAATGCTTTGGTATGGCGTGTTCGCATCGACGATAGTTGCGAAGCGCAGCTCTTCTAAAGAAAGTGGCCGTAATGCGAAACATATCCATTGCATTAAGCGCAGTGAGTGAGGCAAATCTTCATCAGGAATTCCTTTAAGCAGCTCTTGATACAGCTCTTCCAGTTCTGATGGTATAGCTTGTATGCGACTCTTAATAATCTTCAGAGGATAGCCGTTTCTGTAGAGGTCGACGACTTTAGGAAGAACAAGTACGGTCCATTGAAAATTTCCAGAAGATTTTCGAACAACCTCATCTCGAATCACTTCTGCCGTTTCCTTATCGTGAACAGCGTTCTCGATGGTATTCTGAATATACAATTCTATATCATCATGGTTTTCGTCCTCGATACAGACTTCAAGCCCGTTTCCCAAGGCTACGTCAGGATAGTGTCGGCAAGAGAAACATATACTGAGAGAAGCATTAGTGAAAGCAACCTTGTTCATAAGGCGCGTAAAAAATCCAACTAGGTTGCTGGCTGCTGCTTTTCCACATTCGTCGAGCGCATCAACATATATTCGCATTTTGTAAGTCTTCGCTGCACCTGCGACATGAATTTTGAAGAAGTCTTCTAAATCTCTTTCATGCCAATGCCACTTTTCTCCTATCTTTCCCTGTGTTTCACACTCTTTTTGGAAGATCGAGCTGAATCTTAAAAGCAGTTCAGGAACCTGCTGTAGAATTTGGTGCAGCAAAGACCGAAACAAACCGAGGGGGCTCTTCTGAAGCACAGAGCCGCGGGCATGGAAGAAAAAAGAAGCGAACACTATCGCATGTCTTGTTCGTTCATCGGTCGCAAGCACATGTCTTACTAGTGTCGACTTTCCAGCTCCTGGCTTTCCTTTTATCCAAAGCAACCCATGCTGTCGATTGAACCATTCCAAATACTTTGGAAGTTTGGAGAGCCACTCGCAAGTCTTGTCCACTGGATCAGATATGTCGTTCATACGCCGGTTCATATCCTCAAAGAAGAGAGATTGCTGACAATCTTTGAAAAGAGTCAGAAAAAGTACAAGTTAACTGATAAGTAGTCACACCTTTTTCTTCTCGTGTCATTTCATTCGACGTCTTAGATCTGATTATGACTAGTGCTGTATTAGTTACTTCATGCTTTCCTATCAAAGCGTGTTAGTAGAAAGGATCACAAACGTTGATTTTTCTCCTTGTTCATTCGAGATCTGATTGTCGGAACTGCAGAGTTTACATAGCTTTTTAGAACATTGCACACTTTAGAATAATCGCTACGGTCATTCTCTGAGAATTTAACCATCGTAGAATGATCTCCTTTTAAAGAGATTTTATATTCATTAGTTGTTTCCCAAGGTCTTCCACGAGTTGCTGAGTCAAAGCTAACGAGCAATACATGAGGGCCGCAGCGAGACCAATTTGATTCGCTGTCCTTCGGAAGCGTTGGCATTATACTTTCAACTTAATTGTAAATTGAACCACTTACCTGACGTACTGTTGGCGACCTTTTTTTTTCATAGAAGTAAGTAATCTTGGAATCAGTGTAATCAAACGCCTTACAGAATTCATCATGGTGTCGAGATCTTAGTCGATGACCGAGCTGTTGATCCAGCAGATTTAATGTAAAGCGCTGGGGTAAGTCTCCAATCATAGCTGCAAGCGCGTCGACATCCATGCCTTGACTTGGTACGCCAAAGAACAGTGCTCCATAAGTAGATCGAAAGTTTAGCCTATCGTTTGGGTCATTGCTATCTTTCATGCTTATCATAGCCTTTTGAGACGTAGTTAGTAGAAGCAGAGTATACTATCTCAAGACAGACGCACCTCCTTGAATATCAAGCCCCCAAGGCTATGTACAAGGAATATGATTGGCATTGGTGCTTGATTTGCCTTTGTTAAAAAGGATTCGTTAGCAGATTCAATATATACATTAGCGAGATGCCAACCTTTGTTTTCTGGCGTAGAATGCGCAGATGCTGTCTGAAATCCTCTGCAGCTTCGTAAATATCCCCAATGTCATCTTTGTCTAGTAGGTTCGACTCGTAACCGTAGATCCAGAGGCGCAGTTGACTAGAATGTTTGGGCAAAGAATCCCTCAGCCACATGTAGGAGCTTTGGGGGTCTCGAAATGAGCCGAAAGCATGGCCTCCCCAGCCATGTATTGCAATGCAACTGGAAATCTCAGTAAAAATTATTCTTGGAGTTCACGATGTCCGTACTCTATAGTGTGTGTCACCTGCGCTTCTGCCGGCGATAACGGAGTGAAAACATTGAAATGCTCATCAATATGTATTTGCTGGCATCCGTGCTCGTCGTTATCATCATTCGGTAGATCAATATCCCAATCTTTCAAAGTTTTGGCTTTCAAAGTTTCGGGTAAAAGCGCTGGTCGAAAATTAAGTGAAATCGTCGCAACTTTATACTGCAGTTCCTGTTCATCTACTGCATCAAATGCCAACGAGTGAATTTTGACCTCGTTTCCGACTTGAAGGTCGAGTTTGTTAGCGATCACATGTCGCAGTCGTTGCTTATCATATCCTTTGGGGATCTTTGTCACTCGTAGTGTCTTGTCCCAAACTTGCTTGTAGGATTTGATGTACGCCTCTGAACGTCCGGACATGAGTCCTTCATCTGCTTTCCTCTACAGATCGTTAGAGACTGATAAGAATGGCTGCTGGACACACCTTTCGTTGACTTAGAATAGTAGCCTCTTCACTGGGCAAGGAAGCGCTCTCCTGAGCCATGGTGATCGATGGTTTCAATGTCCGGAGTCTGAAACGATCTTGGAGATGAGAATTTAGAGCCGTCTTGACGAAAGACAGCTAATCAAACCGTTGACATTGCAGAAAGACTCCGAAGTCTGTAATAGCTCGAGGTGTTGCGTTCAGCCTCGCGACCCCACTCACCACATTTGAATAGCACGCTGTTGGACAGGACTTGTCCTGTCCCTAGGAGTAATCTTTTGCCGACCGCGTGGTACTAACTACCTTACTTTAGTCTCCAACGGAAACAGTTCGACCCACTACCTCCTGATGCTCTCAAGCGATACCATCTTTCGGATACGGGGTCCTTAAATACGATATCATTGACATATATGTATGATCATCGATTCTTTCCCATCTCGAGTTGAAAGCTCTCGACCCACAGCCTCGATGGCTGCATGTGTTTCCGCTAGTGATGTTCTATGAACAGTAAAAATGGTCCCCAAGGTGGTACCTGATGTATTGAAGAACGGGCAGGGTAGGGATACCCATATCCGATTGTCGTAGCATCTTTCGATCGTGGAGCAGGCAGCAGCGGCGCAGTTCAAGAATGATTGGATTCAAGACAGCGATGGAAAGAGATGTCAGTGATTTCTGGTTGGGTTAGTTATAAGACTGGCCCTCGGCGTGAGGCGCTCCAAAGGGACATATCTGAATGCCTTGATTTGAAGGTGAGAAATAGTTATCTGGCAATACAACGTACTATTTGCAGTTATGAAACGAGGTTATTCGCTCTTCCTCCTCCGTTGTGTCGTACAAAATGCAGACGTCAGAACTGTGTTTGATCAGGTTTTGGAAGCCTGGTTTAACCTAAGAAGAGCATGCGCGGTTCAATTCTCAGTCCTTGCAATGCTTTGATATCTGAAGTAGCCTCGAAGCATGCTTCTTGTCACTCTAAGCCCTTGCGTAGGGCTGATGGTCACTCCAGTTGTAACAACGACTTTTAAGTTCTACGACGTTGATATTTGCACATGGCCAATGTCAAAGTCTGATATCGATCATCACAAGTAGGACTTCCCTCTTACTTTTAGATCAGATCAACGGTTAACGGAAGAGCCCACTCAGTCCATCATCCTCTCTTCTTTAACAATCTTGGGACCTTTCAAATAAGCTCAAATATTGACTAAACAGCTTGCTTTCATCATTTATCACACATGGCGCTCTGATTATGGAAGAGCATAAGGATGAGGAACACAGTACAGGCGGAGAAGGTCTCCTCTCCTTGACACTTGAATCACAAGGACATTGGCTGAATCAGACTCTTGAGAATAGGGAATCAGGGAAATACCGAAGTTTGGACAAGATTCTCTATTTAACAAGCTGGAAATCACTAGAAATTGCACTATCATGTTCTTAGTCCGTGGTGAGACAGGAATTAAGATTCAACTACGACTTTGCAAACACAGTACCTCGTGCCGTTGGCGGAGGAGCAGTCCGAGGTGATGATTACAACTGGGTGGTACATCATGTCCAATTCAGTCATGGACGGACAGCGTTGGGTGCTCGATATATGGTGTCCATGAGGATCTTCAAAAAGAAAAAGAGCATTCTCGAACCTTAACCGGCTCGTTCTGACAGATTCCCGACGTGGTTATACCGCCCACAACCGCGCGTTGATCATGGTATGCCCTAAAGCTAGCGATCAGCGCTAATTCTTGTTCGGTTGCCTCATCATGTCTGTTCTTCTGATGAGCAGCCCAGACTTCAGGGGGCGGGTTACTCCAAGCAAACGTAAAATGATTCTTAGGAGATGCTCCACCGTGGAGGTATGTGCCCTGTTTGTGAGGGGTCGGATGAACTGGACAAGATGGCGAGGTGCACGGAGGACGTTCAGAATTGGGCGAGACGACTTTGATGTTCAACTTCTTTATGGATTTGAACTGAGGGGAGCTGTGACTCGAGGATGTTTGTGATTGCCGTGGGCTGTCCTTGGGCTTGAAGATCTTGCTAGATTTCTTGTAGGATCGTGAGGAGTCTACAGTGTCTAGCTCCAGGTTAGCTGGGTCCGTATTGACAAGTGGTAGGGAGGGGTTTCCGGATAGTGTAGGTTGGGAATCCGGTAACGATGATTTTGGGCTCCACTGTGGACTTAAACTCCTTCTCACGACTCTGCTTGGCGCATTCCAATCTGTGGCTGTGAAATGCGACCAGTCAGGATGGTCATACTCGTCCAGCCACGATGATCTGATCTCAGTGTAGGACAGCGCAGCCTGTCTCGGCGGAGGCGCGGGCGAAGGGTTCGACAACTCTATTTTAGACGACGTAGCCTGTCCTGGTGGTGGCGCGGGTGAAGATTCCGATACCTTTTCTATGGACGACGTAGCATCTGTAGGAGGAGGCGTGGGTGCAGAGAGTGATAAAAGCCTGTTACAAATCGACGTCATATTCTTCGGCGGTCTTTGTACCTTCGATGTCCTTGGAGCACTAGAGACTTTAGATACTCTCAAGGTCTTCGAGCCTTCTAAGACCTTCGAACCCTTCGAGGGCTTCAAGGTTTTCGGACTCTTTGGTTCATGAAAAGCTGCTTGCCATGCTGGGTCCGCAGCCCTTCGTCGGCGCGCTTCTTGCCTCGTTACTGGTGCCATAATCGAGGTATGTAAATCTTTGGCAATGGAACTCTCTCGTTGGTGGTTTCGTTGATTTTCCACCAAGAGAAAGATGCAAAATGGTCAAGAAAATCCGGTTTTCTTGCTCTGTAAATTGTATGGTACTATACTACGCGCAAGGTAGTACTTTGGATCAAGTATTCGGCGATTCTATATCGATGGTAGGACACAACGAGAACAAAGCAACAATACGGTTGTGCCTGTAGGCATACACAAAGGCATAAAGCTTCAATGCTGTGTAAAGGTAATGGGAATACAACAAGGTTGTAGACAAAGAGTTCATCTTCAATAATGATAAAGGATTGACATCGCTTGTCTTTGAGCAATTCTTTATTCTGTTTGGGATCTCTATCTGTCGTTCGCTTGGAGTTCTCTGCACACATACTTCCTTGTGCTAGCTTTTACAGGGTACGTTTTTGGCATGACAGATTTTGTACGCCACTATAGGTTACTGCTTCTCTTATGCTTTATTGTTTGGTCTTCGACGTCGAGATTAAAATCTGCACCACAGCCTTTTTCATAGAGCACAGTCACTGCAAATGTAGAAATATGAGGGAGTTGCTGTGAGTTGTTCATTGATTAGAGCAAGCTGTATACTTGCCTCCTATCTATTCAGATACGCAGGCTATCCAAATAAAATCAGGAAAGAAGCGAGGGGAATCTCCTAGTAAAGAATGTCTCGACCCCTATTCGTCAACCAAGTCGTCATTGAACCCGAGCATGTACTCGCTCGGGTCCGTCCTAGAAACCTTGTCGCCGTGATGAGCGACGAAGGACCCTACGAGATCGCGATCCCCATTGAGCTCCTCCTCCGTGCCTGAACCCCCTTCAATCCTGTCATTAGCGTCCCAAATCTCGGGTGGCGGATTGCAGAATTCAAAGGTGTCGCTTCTGCGGCAATTCTTGCGACGGTCGTGAAAGTACATGCCCTGCCCGTGCGGGACATCCACCCCGCAGGTTTTGGAGAGACATTGCTCGCGCTTGACGTGGGAGAGATGGCCATTCTTCAAGATCGGGTCAACATGTTCCTGGTTGAAGGCATCGAACATGGGCGATTCCGCTTCTGGGTTGTCCATCATCTTGTCAAGTTCTGCTATCACCTCTGGTGGATATGCAATCTCGTTCACAGCCCTTCCAACGGGTAGTGGTCCCTGGTTGTGAAGGTATCCCTGACCATGGGGTGTCTTGATAGGGCAATTTTTGTTTATACATCGAGGCTCTGGTTGAGGCCTGAGCTGTGCAGTGTCCATTTCATCGCCTCGAAGCCAGACTGGGAGTGGGCCTGAACCACTGTTTTTAGCGGAGAGCCTCGAATTGTAGATTGCAGAGACACGGCTCGCGATAGTGTCGGTAGACGGACGCCTCTCGATAGCGTTCCTAGAGGGTTGCTTTGCACGGTCGTTGAGACCCAGGAAACCCTCTACGCCCATTTTTGTTTGATTGCGAACTTTTCGGGGTAAATGTCGTTGAAGTTGCTTTTGAAAGCTTTGCCGTCTTCGCTTGGTTTATATTTGAGTTTCCAGATGTTTATGATGTTTCCAGAAGTTGGCAGATTCGTCTCTTTATATATTTCAGCCTATCTATGTCAATACATTTGTCTCTAATTTGATTATTCTCAACAAGACAATTGTTTGAAGTTCCCATGACACGCATGATGTACTCTAGGGTTGGACCATGACAGCGATCATTGCTTTGGATTACCGGAAGGTTCTCTCCTCTGTGGTTGCTTGGCTTGATGCTCCTACCGTATTGAATAAGTTTGACGGACTTAGACTACATTACTCTCATGTTACGTCGTGATGTAACCAGAAAAATCTGAATGTGGTCACTCGGGATACACGATAGGGAGGATCGGTAAACCCTTTTATTCTTGGGGCGAACAGTAATGGAAAACACTAATTAATCAAATCCGAAAGCTTTTACTAATACGAGAGTGATACAGAGGAAAAGATGGTGATTGACACATGTCGATGTCAAGGTTCTATCTCAAGATAAGTTTGCTCACCCCCACCTTATTCATCCTCCCACCCGATGAACTCTTGAGTTTGAAACGCTCCTGGTACTTTGACGGCTTTGCGTCGTCGAAAGGTGCATGATGACGGAAAAAGGACTCGAGTACTTCGCGATCCCACTTTCGCTCCTCTTCTGTTTCTTCACTATGCTTTTGTCTCTCAAGCGCGGATCAGATTTTTCAGCGCTGCCTGAGTTTCTGGCGGTGGGTTAGAGAATTCGAAAGTCAGGATAAACAATATGGTGCTGTCCGAGTTCATGGAATTTAGCACCTTCTCCGTGATCTGTCCGCAGTGGGCACGTCGGATGTTTGCATCAAGTTCGCAATGTATGTCTAGTAAACCATTTGGCTAGACAGGTCTCGTATGATGCTTGTAAAATCCTTTCCAAATCTTGGCTTGCTCATCAAAGTCGTCACTGGAAACTGGGTTTTGAGAAAGCTCGTATGCTGCCAGCACGCATGGAGGTGGGTTGCTCGGTTTGAAAACGTCATTGATGAGACCTTTTGATGGTGGCTCGTCCTGCCATAGATACGTTCCTTGACTGTGAATGCTGAATATGGGACAATCTGATGCGGTGCAGCGAGGCTCCGGCTGAGGCCTAAGTGGAGCTGTTTTTATCACGTCTTCTCGGAGCCGAATCGCGACCCGGTTTAGTTGAGACGAATCATTTGAGATAATTGTAGGCTTGTCGATTGTGCCTGTTTGGGAAGGTAAGATCTTCTCTGGCAATACGCCACGGCCAGGATGAGGTGGTGTATCTACAGATTTCTTTGCCGTCTTGCGAGAAACGTGTCGCGCCGAATTTGCAGGAGCTGTAGGTCGACTGGCTATGCGAGTAGTGTAAGGAGCAAGTGGCGGAAACCACAAACCGTTGCCACCTGGGGAAGCCCCCAGGTAAGTATGTGGGTCTGTAAGCCAGGAAGAGTCTGGGGTGGAAGCTGGCTCTGATGAGATATCGCGAGGGATATAAAGTCTTAGGACAGGTCTCCACCTTGTGGTTGCATTTTCCGCCATGCCAGAAGAGGCGTTCGGTGTACTGTTAGGTGCTTCGGGGCGAGTGGGCGCCATCATGATGTGCTGAGGTAATATCCGTTACGACGTGGTGTATTCTCCAACCGCCAGAGCTTCTTGTGAAAGCTGATATGTCGTTGAGAAGCAGATCGAGCGTCTTAAGCGGCAAGTGATCAGGTCTTTGGGAATCTTAATATAGGTAGGTTAAATCAAGAATTAGTGAACACAGATTCTTAAATCAATCAAGTGGTGCCTTTTCAGTGTAGTCTTGCTTCTGTATAGAATCTCTCCTTTCTGGCTTGCTTCACTTTCTTAATGCGGTTGTTCTAAAACTTTGTTCCGGTTTCACAACACTTACTCGCACTGTCATGAAAAGCATATCTTGTGGCTGATTGAAAGGGACACAAAGACTGTCTGGCCCCTGAGATAGTCCTACATAATGCCCATTGTCAGTAGCGCACCCAACAAGGTCATGGTGACTTAATTCTGCACAATGGTGATTGTCAGTATTCGGGGCCACCACAAAGCCACTTCTGCACAACGACTGTTGTCAGTAGCCGCAACCCCAACAAAGCGATTGTCATTCTAAAGCATCCATCATCGAGAAAGAAAACGTTAGCCATGATAGGAATCCTGCGTCCCTATAATATCCAGAACTCATCTCTCTGACTAATTCTTTTTCCCTCCCAAATCAAATGTACCAACTATATACACACCACATATATAAATCTTCGAGAGAACGTACCAATTCTGTCCAACCACCAATTGCAACCATCAACCACCCTTCCAGCACAGAGCCATCCTAAAACAATCTATCACTATGGGTTGCGGTATGTTTACCCCGACGCCGGATTATGACTATTATCATACTAGAGGGTACGACAGCGCTAAAGCCTACCGCAGCACAAAAGAAATCGATGCTAGACGACGGCAGCGCTCTGATGAGAGCTCGGCTTCGCAGCGGAGACAGGAGAATGTCGAAAGAGCCAACTATGTGCGGCGCAAAGAGTGGGAGACGTATAAAAAAGCTCGGGTAATGGGCAACGATGGCAACTATTACTTCTGAGATCCTGCGTATAGACTCCTCCGTTGGTTGCTGAGCTAATGGTTGTTTTCTAGATCGGTTGTATATACGGCACCACACGATCTAGTCGATTCGTGGGCCAGCTCTTCTGCGGGTCAGAGAGTCAGTACTTCTGAGATAGTAGTAGCTCAGGTTCGGAAACAGTACGTATATACACCTTTCTTTAGAATATGATTATGAATTCGCATTATCATACCCCACTTCTCGACTTGTTAACTATTCGCGGTGCAGACAAATGAACCACACCGGCCTGCGGACTAGACGCGTGAGTAGAATTGGCATCTTAACTCCGTTAAATTCCATTTCCGTATCCCCATAACTGTCATGAGCATGTCAGCAGAGGTTGTCATGATGTCAGTATGAAGCAAATTGCTGAAGCCAAGAATGGGAGACGGAACTAATGTACAACACAGTGAACCTGCGTTAATTCCGTCCATTACTTATTGCTCCTATTAGATTGAACTAATATTACTACACTCCTCGCCGTCGTATTAGGTCAAGATTGCTACATCTCTCACTCTCTTCCTAGGACCAGGACTATTCGACATATTACCCCTTTCCGCAGCATTCAAGTGGTTGCTATCAAGAGGTTCAGCCCACGTCCGTAGTCGACGTACTATTACGGGAGGAAAACGCTTGTCAAAATTCTTAGCGTCGCTGTTTCGATGGTGTTGGTGCTGAGGCGGAAGCTCATGATCGTCTGACTTTGGTTCGTCCTTTACCTCGCCAGTCCCGGCACCCTCGGTAGGGTTTCCGCTTCTATTCCTATCCTCTGGTCTACCTGCTTCGCCGTTTTGGACGAACCTATGATCTTCACTTTGTTGTTTATCTTTGCCGGCTTCGTTGACCACGATCTGGTCAGTCTCGCTGCTTTCGGTCTGTTGTTCCATTTTGCTCTTGCCTTTGGCTTTACTTGCTTCCTGACGAACGGTATGCCTATGGAGCTGGTCAGCAATGAACGCTGCTAAGCTCCGGATCTAGTCGACTTACAGCATGTACTCTTACGCGTCGTGATACTGGACCCTAAGCATTTTGGCTCAGTTGTACGCTACCCTCCAAATTTGGTCCAACGTGATTACCATGGACACTTTCGAAGCCTTTGGCAGTGCTACTTCTTGCTGAAGCAGATTTGATGACTTCACTCGCGATGGGTAGTAAAGGTATTTGGAAATCGCTCTGCGAGGTTCTTTAGACCCGCCCTACGTGTTACCATACACTACCACTATGTCCTTACTTTCTGTCATCAGCTCCCTTGTCCATCTTCCGAATTACTGCGCGCCAAATTGCGAAGTAGACGGATCCGTGCATGATAGACCTGCCATCACGTAATGTTAAGAGATGTTTGCGCGTATGAAAGATGTAATACCGAGTTCGATTATATGCACAAGAGGGAAAACAGAGAAGCCGGCAGCGGCATTCCGCATTGGTCTAAGGAATTCCATATTCTATTTAAAAGCGGCCGAGAACAAAGAAAGGATCTTGTGGTTTAAAAAGCTGAGGCCAGAGGTTTCAAGAATCGTCAATCTGTTTGTATGCCTTGAGACTTTGTTGTACTTCCGAAGCAGTTGTTTGTACGATATCATATTGCGTGATGTTCAATTCAGTCCATATTGTCTGCTTTGGTATAGTCCTGATCGCTCCAATGCTCATCCTAGGTGCCATTGTCATATCAGATATTGGCTTGGTGAATATACTGAGTGACCAAGGTAATGGAAGTAGGAGAAGGGAGTACGGTGTATGTACCTACTCACGCTACTGTAGATTTAGCGATACGGGGGCCGGCCTCGCGTAGTGGTTAACAAGTTCCCTCTTAGCCTCCAGGTTGGGCCCAGAGCTCATTATCTACTCTATCTTACCCCACCATTCGTCACTGGTTGATAACCACCCCCCCTCGTCCGCGATGGAGTCTCCTCACCCAGCTTTTGCTTCAATCGTCCCAGCATACCACTTCCTTCTGCGAAAATGGGCAAAAAACGTAAGCCTTCCGGTCATGCAAGCCGCAAACAGTGACTGACAACCTCCAGGCGCTCTCTGTTGCATATCCGTCGATATCGATGCCGTTGCAGGCTGGCTCGGCTCGTATGGTGGGGAGGACTCTACAAGTGACATCTCGAGAGGTCTGTGAAAGCCTATGGCGGATAATAGGAGTTTCTTACTCAATTGAAGGCCAGGCCTCTTCGCCGGTACCATTGGAGTACGCAGGCTACTGAAGCTATTCGATAAATACAACATCAAGACTACATGGTTCATTCCGGGGCACTCGCTCGAAACATTCCCGGAAGAATGTGCTATGATAAGGGATGCGGGCCATGAGATGTAAAGAACCCTTTCTACGGGCGTCTCCAGATGAGGACCATTTGCTAATGCCAGCGATTCTAGAGGACTCCACGGCTACTCGCACGAAAACCCTGTGAAGATGAATTTAGAACAACAGCATGCGATCCTCGACAAGACATACAAGCAACTCACGGAGTTCTGCGGCAAGCCACCTCGTGGTTCAGTAGCACCTTGGTGGGAAGCCTCGCAAGAAGGTGCGGAATTGATGCTCAAGTACGGCGTGGAATATGGTCAGCCAGTCCTAGATTTCTCCATGCTTCTGCCTGAGTAACAGCATGACTAACTCCTACCTCAAAGACCATAGCTTTTCCCACCACGACTGCATCCCATACTGGCTTCGCACCGGCGACTCCTGGACGCCCATCGACTATAGCAAACATCCCTCTCATTGGATGAAGCCCCTAGTTGCCGGCCCTCATACCGGTCTTGTTGAGATCCCAGCCAACTGGTACCTTGACGATCTGCCACCCATGATGTTCATCAAGAAAGCGCCCAACAGTCATGGATGGGTGAACCCAAGGGATGTCGAGGAATTGTGGAGAGATCATTTTGATTATTTCTACCGGGAGTATGATGACTTCTGCTTTCCGGTGACTATTCATCCGGATGTGAGCGGGCATCCGCATGTAATCTTCATGCTTGAGAGGTTAGTCATATTCTTCTCTTATATCGGATATAAAGATACAGGTAGGAAGGACATCGAAGGTGCTGATCTTCGTTTCTAAATCCAGATTAATCGAGTATCTCAATACCAAAGAAGGGGTCGAATGGGTCAAGATGGAAGACATATGCGATGACTTTAAGTCTAAGAACCAGCCGCCAAAGGGTGCGCTGATGCCTGCAGAGCATGGGGCAATCTTGAAAGATCCAAGTAAATCATCCCTCCCTTCGAACTCGAATTTGGATGACTAACGCGAGGTTTTCGGCTCAGATATCGAACTGAAGAAAGCGTAACGAACTCATCTACATAGTAGAAACTCCAAGAAGATGGTGTCTATCGTAACAAGCTCGAAAGCTTCTGTTTACCTAGGGTAGAACTGGCAGCTATGCTGCAGTTAGGGTACATTGTCCAGCATATCAGTATCTTTGTAAATAGTCGGAATATTTTCCAGAGCTTCTTCTTTCAGAACCAAGGATAGAACATTCTATTACTTCCCAAAAAACTTCTGAGCATCATGTTTCCGTTGTCATATCACCTCTACTTGGCTTTTGTGGAGAGCAGCCAAGTTTGCGCCATATGGAGACCTCTAAAAGCCGTCCAATCTAACAGTGTTATCTAACGTCAAAATAACATTCGTACTAGATCTTGGTCTCCTTGACTAGCAATATTCATGCCGACCTTTGGGGCTCTCTGGCGCATGTCTCATGTCTATTAAAGTAGGTATTCTTCCTACTTCCTGGATCCGCATTCCCAAAGCATAAGCACCACCAACAAGAAACAGTCCAGTACATATCCCGAGCGATTGGCGCGATGAAGCGTTGGCCGAAGAAATTTCTCCGAAAATGCTGTTGATGCCGGTAGCCCATCCTACGGACGATGACTGCCCCTCTAAGGCCGTGTACTGTTGCGCTGACGTCTTCGGACAACATGACCAATGGATAATTGCGGAAGTTCATCTTCGCAGAAATGGCAAGCCACCATCACACACCTGAGGGCTTGCGGGTTGGGTTGTGTTTCCTGTAGTAGACATCTAGGCGAATCGGTAAGGAAGATGTATCTGCCAGAGGAAGGAGCCAAATGCAAATTTCTTGTTGTGATGGAGAATCGTAGATATTCTCGTATACTGGCCTAGGACCTGATCAATGAGCCGCCTGAATCGCGAGGAAACCCGGACCTACCTTGTGTTGCAACCCGAAGGTGTTCCAGGATTTTCTAGAACCCCGAGCGCCACGAATCGTAGCCACTGGCAAACTCTACCGCTTCTTCTCCCCCGCCCCCTCCTTCCCCTTCCTCTTCTTCGCCTTATCCTTCTGCTTCCTCCCACTCCGGTCTCTCTTCCTCAGACCCCCCATGCCCCCCTTCAAGCACTCTGAATACCTCGCAAAGAACCCATCCAGCTTATCCGCCTCCACCACCGTGGACAACTTGATCTTTTCACCCTTCAGCCGATGCTCTTTTGACTTGCCATTTGTGGCGCGGATGAGAACGGGCAGGGGGGAGGTAGGGTGGAGATCTGCAAGTGGGTCGGAGGATGGTGTGGAAGTAGGGGAGGAATGGGAGAGGCGTTTTTGGGTGAGATAGACAGAGCCGTGGTTGGAGGCTTGGTGGGAGGAGAGAAGGGAGGTGAGTTGGGTGAAGAACTGGGGTTATATTAGCTTGGGAAATGGGTGAGAAATTAGTAGGGACTGGATCATACCGTGTCGTTACTCAGGTGGCCTGTGGCCATTTTGGAAGCGAGTGTGGACCAATGTGGATTTTCCTCGATGAATGATGAAGAGTGAAAAGATTATTGGATATGGAAGGGTCGGATGGTCTGGCGACAGGCTAGCACTCAAGCCCTAACCCTAGCCTCGGGGGACATTGTGCCCAATTCCTCACTCACCCTGCCTCTTCTGAGTTTACATATATATTCTTAGCATACTCGTAGGATAAAACCAAATTGAAACTCAGAGGTTCATATTAGACTAATTCTCCATGGAGAATGCTGAAGTGATCCTCTCATCATAAAAGATGCTGGCGCTACTACTTTACCAACCGGGCATCATCCTGCAAAGCCACCCCTGGCCATCTTCCTCGCCCTCTGATCCCGTCGGTTATGATTCGCTCTGCTCCCCTTCTGTGCATCTTTGCCGTGCCTCGCTACCTGCGTGCTCCTGTCATCCGTGGCGCCGGCAACGTCTCCTCGTCCTCTACCATTTCCTCTTCCTCTGGATCCTCCTCTTCCGCCTCTCCCTCCTCGATCTGCCATTCCTATGCCATCCGAATCTTCCGTGGCAGAACCACCTGGGCTTCCACGGTACGCTGTTGGCGCCAACTCTCTCTGAGCGCCACTGAACGACGCAAATTTAGCTTCTAGCCTTCGCAATCTGCGTGGATCCCGACCAATCATTACAGCCCAGCCTTCGATGGCTTCGTCCGTCATGGCTGTCCCGCTTTTTAGTGCTGCGCGAGCTTTCCCTCTCCGCGTGTTTGCGTCTCTGTTGAATACCTCCGGCGACATTCTCCAAGCAGAAAACAGCGCTTCTTCGTTGTTGTCGCTAAGATCTGCATCGACTTCGTCACTGCCTGGCATTGCATTATCAACGGTTCCACCGACGTCTTCAATGTCGTAGGTGTCATCGCGTTCATCATCGTCAGAGTCGAAGGCAGCAAGAGCGGACAGAATCGCGGCTTTAGAGGGGCGGGAAGAGTTGGTTGAGAGAACAGCGTCAGCGGTTTGGGAGGGGTCCTTGTGGCCGGGACGTATGGAGGATGGTGATATGGCGAGCCGGTCGAAGGCATCGTTGTCGAAAATGTTCCGCCGGACTGGAGGGAGAGGAGGCGTGCTACGAGCAGCGGGGTTGGCGACTGTATTTAAGGAGTTCGTGGTTGGAAGATGAGATATCTGCTCCGTTCTATCTATGTTCCGGAGGTGAGCTGGTAGAGAATCTTCCAGTAGGTGTGCAGTCACTCTTTCGGTGTCATCATGATACACGTCCAGTAGCTTGACTATGAATCCCGAACCAAGATCCGGAAAGAGATCTTGGATTTGGGTCACTAGGCTCACTTTGTGTACGTGTATATTGCCCAGTGCACCGTCACCATATTCATCGCGGGCCTTGCCTTTACCCTTATTGATCTTCCTTGAGATAAGGTTTTTTGGTCTTCTTGACCGGTTCTTAGTACACTCGAATATACTCAGTTTCTGCATCAGTGGCTTTGCCCTTTCAGCTTCTGGGCCCGAAAGCCGGTCACGCATCTTCTGGAGAAAAGGCGTTTTTGAACAAAGCCCTACAAGTAATGAGTCAGAGTTTGAGTTGGAAGTGAGGTTGTACAACTGGTCCAGTAGCGTGGAAACCTTTGGTCGGCTGGGCTCTATCAAACTGTTCGTGCTGAGATATGTTATGGCTACCATCTTTTTTTGCACGTCAGCAGAACCTTTCTGACAGGTTGCAGACAATGAATCTATCAAGTCTGTTCCGAGCATCAGGAATTGTCCATACTGATAGCACATTCTCAGCAATGCTCCTGTCCGCCGGAGAGTCTCGTCCAATTCTGATGGAGGATTATGAGAAATCTGGTTGTGTGCTTCGAGAAGCTGAATGAGAGATGTCTTGCTCCTCTGCATAGAAAGGCTGTCGTCTAGGTTTTCTTGATCCCATGTAAGCTTAAAAAGGCTCTTCAGATTTGTACTCTTGGCATATAGAGTACTAAGATCTGCCCAATACGTCCATTCTATCAGCGCCGATGGAATAGGCTTCACTTCGGATAAAATCCTATGGGTGAGAAGAAAGCAATCTCGCCTTAAAGTCCTCATTCTCGGACTGGCCTCTGCGCGCTCATGAAATGAAGCAGTGGTTTCTTTAACATATGAGACAAGAAAACCAACGAGCGATTGATCTTTTGAAACTTTCACAGAGAATGCTTCAGGAGACAATAGGAGGTTTCCGTGCGCGAGCAAGATCCACGAATCCAGGCAATTTTCCCATTCATCTGGTAGCACCTCCTTTCTTAGATTTACTGGTGGAAAGAGCGCGAAGGGTGGTAACGCCATGCTGAAGATGTAGGAAACTGTAAATGAGGCCAAGCGAAATTTCCTGTAGAAGAGCAGTGAAATAGGCACCAGGAGCTTTCCTCAGTTAATAGAGCAAAACAACTTCATTAAATTCACATTTCAACAACTGCACTGAGTCATGACGGCGAATGCAGCAAACAGATCGTATTAAACCGTATAAATTACAGGGATTACGATAAGCGAGTGCCAAGACTTGCAGACGCACAACATGACATCCCTCCATTTACCCCCACCGACTCAACTCTCACAATAAGCCTTTCATCACCTTACCGAACCCAGCTGTTCAGGTCTTGACTGGCATTCACAATCCGCTACCTGACCCAATCACCCTCACCCAACCCTCAAAAATGTCCTACCAGAAGCCAGAGAAGGATTTCGGCGAAGGCCCAGTACATCTCCCCTCTCCGTTCGAGTCTCCCCCTTCCTCCACCACTGACTAACACGTCCCCCCAGAAAATCCACAAGATCCGAATCACCCTCACCTCGCGCAAGATCCAGTCCCTCGAAAAAGTCTGCCAAGAACTGATCGAGCGCGCCAAATCCAAGGATCTGCGCGTGAAGGGACCCGTACGCTTGCCGACCAAATCCTTGAAGGTTACAACGCGGAAGACGCCGTGTGGAGAGGGGAGCAAGACATGGGATACATTTGAGATGAGGATTCATAAGAGGTTGATTGAGTGAGTGGATTCCTTTTTCCAGGGGTAGAGGGTGTGCTTGTCCGATTATCAGGAGGAACCGGAGGATTACAGACTGGCTGGTTAGACAGATTATACATGGTGGTGGCTAATCTTCGATTTCACGAGGTAGTCTCAATGCGCCGACCGAGGTCGTTAAGCAGATCATCATCAACATCGAGGCTGGGGTTGAAGTGGAGGTTACAATTGCGGCCTAAAGGCTTACACGATCAAGTCGCAAAACTACGCAGAGATCAATGGAGGTTGCATTGCGAACTGGGAATGGGTCTTTGATATCACAGAGCAAAATAACAAAACGGATAGCCTGCCTAAAAGACTTGTCAATTCGCAAAAAGCATTGAACGCCTTGAGCCAGATCTCACATACTAAAAACCTTACACCTTGGTATACCTATGGTCCAGATATGCGTAACCTTCAATCTTTTCAAATTTCAAAAATCCCAATGCACCCATTCCCTTTTGGGGGGCAACTCGGGCATGATTCCTCCCTTGAAAGCCCCATGCTCTTTCATATACATATAAGTCTCTGCCGTAGCCTCATCATAAGCCTCGTCTGGTAACCCTGGGTCCTTCTTGAAAGGGGGGGGTCCATCTGGAAACCAGACCTTTTCAAGAGCCCCATCATTCCTCTTGAAGCACGGCTCATCGTTGACATAGGTTACAGGCTTACCTTTCCAAGCTACGAGCTTGCCCTGCGCATTCCGCTGAGCGTGGTTCTGCGAGCCACTCGAGGCGGATGTGGAGTTTGGGTTTCCGAACGTGGTATTTGTGGTTGGATCAGCGCTTTGGCTGGTTGGTGCCTGTCTAAAGGGGCTAGGCTGCACTGTAGCAGGCTGTCCAAAAGAAGAGCCTGGCGGTGGTGCAGATGTTGATGTGGGCTGTCCCCAACTACTCGGAGCAGCTGGTGCTTGCGCGAAAGGATTTGGAGCTGCTGGTAAAGACGGCTGACCGAACACACCTTGTTGGGGAAGTGCCGATGGTGCACCGAAAGGATTCGCCGGCTGAGAAAATGCTGAGTTTTGCTGATTGGTACCTAGCGCTGAGGGTACATCAAAGGCAGACGGCTGCTGCTGGTTCTGACCAAAAACCGATGGCGCAGCAGGCTGACCAAAGGCCGGAGTTGATGACGAGGGTTGCCCGAAGGTCGAGGTAGGCTGACCAAAGCTGGTTGATGGGCGGCCCAATTGCGATTGTTGGCCAAAGCCCGACGGCTGACCGAAAGTCGACGGTTGCTGCACTAAAGATGAAGGTTGACCGAAAGCAGAATCAGGCGCAGATGGTTGGCCGAAAGTAGCCGCCGGTCTATCAAAGGTAGAAGACGCCGGCTGAGAGGACGTGGAGATTATCGAAGGGTGTCCGAAAGTAGAGGGCTGGCCAAATGTCGAGGTAGGTTGCTGGAACCCACTTGTGCTTTGCATCTGCGTAATAGCGCCCCCTTTCGCCGCGCAGGTATCTATGCGATTGGGATGCTGTTTCTCCCCATCTATGATATACTTAATTGCTCCATCAACATCGTTCAAAGCTGTCTGCATCTGCTGCTCGGCGTTGTTCAAGAGATTCTGGACATCTTGGATGGCTTGCTGTCCATTGCCCGAAGTTGCCAGTTGATAATGATACAAACGTATTTCTTCAAAGCTCTGCTCCCGAGGATAGCCGCCGAATAGCTGTAGAGGTGTATCTTTTCCAGGACCAAAGGCAGAGAGAATCCATTGAGGGCGTTCCTTGGACAGATCAGTGATTATGGTGTTCTTGTCAAGCTTGTACCTTTAGAGAAAGGTTAGGTGCATCATAAAATCAATCATATGCGGTCACTATACGGTATATCTCCACTGCCTCGATTTGAGGATGAGCCTGCAGGACTGTCAGATGATAGACCTCAGTAGAACAGTACGAATTATCTATATGTATCATAATTGAATATCGTGACCAGATTGGACATTGAATGAGGCGAAAATGCACAAGACTTATGACAACCCGGAATTCGTCGCACATTCAACTGAATTTACTCACTCTGATACGGACTGTTTCCCCGATTGTTGAGGGCATTATTCTGGAGAGGCGCAAAAGGGTTCCTTGTCATGACAGGATTGTTGGTCTTCCCTGGGTGCTCATCTCTGCATCGATCTGTTTTGTATCTTAGCTTCAATCTTCAGTATTGACAAGAGCATAAGATCAGGACCCACCTCCATATCTGCAATTTCCTCGCAAGAAGAACCGGCAAACAGCCATCTGGCACTGGGGAATTCGCGCAAAACGCAAGATTCAAGAGATCGATGCTTTAGGCAAAACCGACCAACTACAATGGTCATTCAACTTATGGCAGTGCGATACGATGCGACGGAAGAACGGTGATTATTGAAATGGCGTCCTGTAGAGTTGATCACCGTTCGGTAACGAAGAGGGACCGCTTTGTCAAATGTCAAGTCACATCACAAGATCTAGTTTACCTAAGGTATGCGAAGGTTCTCTTTGTCATGTTTTGTCACATTTTTATTCCGTTACAGCTCTTAGGTAGCCATTACAATGCTCTATGGGGTATATTCAAAATCAACACGCCATTGCAAGCACTCCTATAGAATTAGTTCGCTTCCTCGTATATCAGCCAGCGCGAACAAATTCTGTCGTTGAAGCCAACAAGCTAACATCCATCAGGCCTATGACGTGAAAGTAGCCATCGAAGTGTCCTTCAACCTTGAGCTTCGCTGTACACTATCCCTTAGGGTCGCCCAATTTACTCCGTCAATTTTGCGGCCACTCATGTTCTTCCCGTACTCCATTATTGCATTTGATCTCCCTGTAACCAATGCTCTCATGACGAGAGTATCGTTGGCTCCAAACAGCGTTCTCCCATTGCCGTCTTTGAGGTACTCCTCGAAACAGGCCTCTTCCTCTTCGTCTAGAGGAAGGTTTATCAGTTCTACGCTTCTGGTAGCCCTGATTGCTCCAGCTGAGTTGGCTAGAACAAAATTCAAGAGTTTCTCGAACAAAAAACGGTGGCTCGAGTTTCCTCGGGCACGCGAGAAATAGAAGGCTTCCGTCACACTTGACCGGCACATGATCGAAAATAACTCCTCGAGAACCTTGCTGGATGTGATGCATGGTGATACAGTATGAAAATACGCCAGAGGGAGAGTAACATCATTTTCGGATGCATGCCGGCACAGCGTGTATAGAATTTCTTCGGGGAATGTTGGTATAAGCGCAGGTTCGGTAAGATAATTTAATGCACTCTTCGACGATTTAATGTCAGTGATGATCAGCTAGAGATTTTTGGAGTCTCCTAGTTACTTCAAATTCCTTCTTATCCAGACACCAAACACCGTCGATGAATATTCTATATTTCTCTGGCAAATAGATAGCGTTTGAGAACGCTTCAGCAGGTTCTTTGGTATGGAAGATGTCTTTCAACATGTAGTATAACAAGGACTGCTTGTGATGATCGGGAGAAGCGCTCGATATTATTAGGTGGTGGAGGTTCTTGAGGCCATCGTGTGAACGTGGTGGATACTGCTTCGATGCTACAGAGAGAGTATCAGCTATGGGGGAAGATATGGGCCAATTCCTCGGAATATTGATCAGCTCACCTTTTTCGATGCCCAGGGCTTTCAACAGTCGGTCTACAAAAAGCTCATTCTCTAATTCTCCACGGTGTTGCAATATCTTGTCAATCGTATGCTGGTCAAACGCGATATCGGGTTTGTAGCTGAAGACAGCTTGAAAATTCGCGTCGGAATCCTCGTAGTCGTCCATAAGAGCTACGGCTCATAGGGTAACGAAGTTTTGGACAACGGCGGTCGTGGCCGTCTTGTAAATTTGCAAGCGCGTCACTCAAGTGTGTTGCTGCCGTCCCTCGGTCGGCTATATAACATCTAAGTCCGGCGCTAAAACGGGTAAGGCTGGGTGATACAGTAAACAGTCAGAAGGTAAACAATCGCGACTTGAATACAGCAACCATCACCCGATCGCTATCAGGGAGGACAATGGCTACTATTTCTCCTACGCGACCATCTCGAAGGGTGGCTACTCGGAAAAAGGTTATTGTTGAGGAATCGGATGACGAGGTGCTCAATGCCCCGCCAGCGAACGAGGATGATAGTGATGAGGGCTTCACGCCAGCTCCGCAGCGCAGTCCAAGACGCCAGACCCGGCGAAAGACTACAGATGTCCCCTCGACGCCACGTACTGCTGCGCGTAGACGGGCGACACGGAAAACAGAAGAGATTGAAACATCACAGATTTTTGATCCCGAACAGACCATGCCTCCAGAGCCAACATCCCCTTCAAAAACGGTATCTCCAAAAAAACGAAAAAACACCGCACCACCCAAGAACAGCCGAGGTTCTGTCTTGATGGATTGTCCTCCGTTATTACCAACCCCAAAGCCCTCAACAACGCCCGAGGCGTCCCAATTACACGGCACTCCACTGGCAGATATCACGGATGCAACTATCAACGAGCAAACGGCACCGGTGAAGGCTCAGGAAGATTTTGTTCCGGTCAAGCCCATGGACACGTTACTAGAGAAGCCCATGGACATTGTTATAAGGTCAAGAGCCTTGGCAGAACCTCCTATTCAGGAAAATACGGGTCCTAGAGCAAGAACGGTCATAATGTACCTAGTACTTACAAATTTCAAGAGCTATGCGGGGAGACAAGAAGTTGGGCCTTTCCATGCGTCATTCTCGTCGGTAGTTGGTCCCAATGGGTCTGGGAAGTCGAACGTCATTGATTCCCTATTATTTGTTTTCGGCTTTCGTGCAAGTAAAATGAGGCAAGGCAAGATTTCTGCCCTAATACACAATTCCGCAGCATTTCCGAACTTGGACTTTTGTGAGGTTGAAGTGCATTTCGAGGAGGTCATGGATCTTGTATGTGGTGCTATCATGACAATTGGCTACCCAGGCTAACAGAAGTAGCCCAATGGAAAGCACGAAATTATTGCGGACTCTACCTTGATCATATCTCGAAGAGCCTTCAAAAACAACGCCAGCAAATATTACATCAATAGTCGAGAATCCAACTTTACCACAGTTACCACACTATTGAAAGAACGTGGCGTTGACCTTGACCACAAGCGATTTCTAATCCTACAGGGCGAGGTTGAGTCCATCGCCCAGATGAAGCCAAAGGCGGCCAGCGAACACGACGATGGTTTGCTTGAATATCTTGAAGATATAATTGGGACCTCAAAATACAAGACTCCGATTGAGGGCTCCGCTGCAGAGGTCGACACCTTGAATGAAGTCTGCACCGAGAAAAGCGCCCGAGTCCAACATGTAGAGAAAGAGAAAAATGGTCTTGAAGACAAGAAAAATAAGGCTTTGGCATTCATCAAGGACGAAAACGAGCTGGCTTCCAAACAATCAGCGTTATACCAGATCTACATTGATGAATGTGGAGACAACCTGAAGGTGACTGAGGAAGCTATAGGGCAGATGCAGGGGCAGCTGAACGCAGAGCTTGAGAAGCATCAAGGAAATGAAGACGGTATTAAGAATTTAGAGAAGGAATACAAGCGTGCAACGAAAGAGTGCGAAGCATTGCAGAAGGCCACTCAAGCCGTAATCAAGGAAATGGCGAGGTTTGACAAGGAGAGTGTCAAATTTGAGGAGAAGAAGAAGTTCCTTAGAAGCAAGCATAGCAAGCTAGAAAAGGCACTGTACACCAGCCGGCTCTCTGGTTCCGAGGCTGGAGGTCTAGTCCAAAAGCACTCGGATGACGTTGAGCGCAATACTCGCGAAATCGCTGCTCTAGAAAAGGATCTACACGTCGAAGAAAGAGAATTGAGCACAATTCGGGATGGCTTGAAGGGAAAGACGCAGGCATTCTCTGACCTAATAGTTGTCAAGCAGAAAGCCTTAGAACCTTGGAATTTGAAGATCAACGAAAAGCAATCGACTCTCGCGGTAACGCAGAGCGAGCTTGACATCCTTAGAGAACGAGCTTCTGCAGGAACTACTGCTCTGGAAGAAATTCGAGAAAAGATGAAGACCATGGAGGAAAGCCGCCAGACAAAGGAGTTGGAAGTCAAAGACATGAAGGGTCGGAAGACTGAGATAGAAAAAGAAGCGAGCAAAGTACAGTTTGAACTGGCCAAATTGACACAGAAAGAACCAGAGATGCGATCGCAACTGTCTGGAGCCCGCCAAAGAGCCGATGAAGCAAGAGCCAGCTTATCCAGCACACAGACCCAAGGAATTGTACTTAATGGGCTAACGCGATTGAAGGAGTCAGGTCGAATCGAAGGGTTCCACGGACGACTAGGCAATCTTGGAACCATCGATCAGAAATATGACGTGGCTATTTCGACCGCATGCCCTTCTTTGGAGAACCTCGTGGTCGATTCTGTCGAAGTCGGTCAGCAGTGTATTGACTACTTGCGCAAGAATAACCTTGGCCGAGCGAACATAATTCTCCTAGACCGCCTTGCTCGTAGAGATTTGTCCTCCATAGACACTCCTGAGAAGGTGCCACGGTTGTTCGACCTGGTGAAGGCGAAACACGATTCATATCGGCCTGCTTTCTTCAGCGTCTTGCAAAATACGCTTGTTGCGAAAGATCTAGAGCAAGCGAACCGCATTGCCTACGGCGTTCGAAGATGGAGAGTCGTTACACTCGACGGGCAATTAATCGACGTGTCGGGCACCATGAGCGGTGGAGGGACTCGTGTAGCAAGAGGCGGCATGTCCTCGAAACTAGTTGCTGAATCTTCAAAAGAGCAAGTATCAAAATTGGAGGTCGACCGTGACGACTTGGAGCAACAACTTCGGAACTTCCAAGAGCGACAACGAGAGCTGGAGGTGACTCTCAAGGAGCTGAATAGCCAAATACCACAACTGGAGACAGCAATGCAAAAGGCTTGCTTGGAGATTGACAGTATGGCACGCAATCTTATGGACGCTCAACGACGGGTCGAAGAGCTAACTTCTGCACAACAACCCTCTAAATCTGACAATGCTCGGATAGCGACACTAGTAAAGCAGATTTCGCAGCTGGAGAACTCGGTCGAAAATTTGCATGCAGAGACAGCAGGTCTGGAAAACGAAATCAAAGAGCTTCAAGACAAAATAATGGAAGTTGGTGGAGTACGACTCCGAGGACAAAAAGCAAAGGTTGATGGCCTGAAAGAGCAAATAGAGACTTTGACCGATGAGATCTCCAACGCAGAAATCGCCAAATCCAAGGCTGAGAAACAGCAGATCAAGCACCAAAAGACGTTCTCTGAAACAGAACATGAACTTGTTGCGGCAGCAGAGGAGTTGGAGCAATTGACCAGCGAAGTCAAGGTCCAAGCTACTGACGCGTCTGGTTCCAAATGTAAAGCAGAGGAAGCGCAAGAGGTATGTTTACAGAAGGTGCTATGCCTACATGCAGGAAACACCATTGACGCTGCGGAATTTAGGCATTAGAAGCCAAGCAAGAGGAGCTTTCGGCTTTGAAGCAGGAGGTCGACATTAAGAATGCAGAACTCAATGAGACCCGTGGTGTCGAGATTGAAATGCGTAACAAGCTTGAAGAGAACCAAAAGGTCCTAGCAGAGAACCAGAAACGACTAAGATATTGGAATGACAAGCTGAGCAAACTCGGTACCCAAACCGTTAGGTAAGTCTCCTATTGCACATAGATGCAACTCGACTTAATCAGGCAAACAGCGATCTCGGCGAAGAGCAACCCGCAGACGACCTCCCCACCTATACCAAAGACGAACTCGCCGACATGGACAAGGACACTCTCAAAGGAGAAATCGCCATCCTCGAAGAGAAAACCCAGAACCTCAACGTCGACCTCGCCGTCCTCGCAGAATACCGCCGCCGCGTCGACGAGCACACCACCCGCTCCAGGGACCTCCACTCCGCCATCACCGCCCGCAACACCGCCAAAACCCGCTGCGATGACCTCCGCAAACTCCGCCTCGAGGGGTTCATGACCGGCTTCAGCCTCATTTCGCTACGACTAAAGGAGATGTATCAAATGATTACGATGGGCGGCAACGCGGAGCTGGAGCTTGTGGACTCGTTGGATCCATTTTCCGAGGGCATCCTATTCAGCGTCATGCCGCCGAAGAAATCGTGGAAGAATATCTCCAACTTGTCGGGTGGGGAAAAGACATTGAGTAGTTTGGCGCTGGTGTTTGCGCTACATCATTATAAGCCGACGCCGTTGTATGTGATGGATGAGATTGATGCGGCGTTGGATTTTAGGAATGTGAGTCCGCTAGTTTTCTGTTTGCGTCCTACCAACTCCTGCAAAACCTGTGATTTCGCCAAAATTGCGCTTCTTATTTTGCTTTTGGAACATTTCTCGTACATACGGCCATAGACAACAGACAACTGGGCATCCCGTCCGCTCTGCCATACATAAGCTGTTGATCGGAAGACTAGTAGTTGGGTCGGTGACGACCAGCGAATCCCTTCTGCTGTATGTTTTTGTTTTATTTTTATTTTTGTTGCGCATCACAACAGCTAATCATCTCCTCTTCTCTCCACCGCATCTACCATTCGCCTGTTGTTTCTTTTTCTCTTTTTTTTTTGGATCCTCCAGATCATTAACTTTTCAAAACTAACTCGACCCACCCAGGTTTCCATCGTAGCATCCTACATCAAAGAACGCACCAAGAACGCGCAGTTCATTGTGATTTCCCTCCGGAACAACATGTTCGAGCTTGCGTCGAGGTTGGTCGGCGTGTACAAGGTTAATCATATGGTATGTTTTTGTGGTTTTTTTTTGGGGGTGTTTAGGGTTTTGGTGCAAATGGCTGATATTTGTGGGGGGGGTTTAGACGAAGAGCGTGACGGTGGAGAATAGGGATTATATTAGTGGGAGGGCGTGAGGTGGGTGGGAAGGGAAGGGAAGGGTGCTGGTGTTTCCCGGGGTTGGGGAGGCGGAGGCGAAAGGGAGGGGTTGAGTTTCTCCGTGTCATGGAGATTTGGGACCGAGAGAAATATGATATGGCGTAGTAGCTATCGTACTTGTATTGAATTTCAAGTTTGCCGTACAAAGATCTCGTACCCCGTTGCTCTCCCTACCATAACAGGATATCGCCACCACCCTTCCCCCTAATTCATCGGCCCAAACCAACTCACTTGCTCGTAAAAGCACAAGTCCCCATATCCATCTTCTTCGCGGGCCCAGAGGGCGAGATGTCAAAGTCGAAGATGTCCATTGGCAATCCGAGCGTCGTGCAGGCATTGGGGATCTAAGTACCCTAATCAGCTTCAAATTCCTATTTTTCAGGATAGAGAGAGATGTGACTTACATCGACCAACCCGGCAATATGTCCCTGGATCGGCGCGCAGCTAAGCAGGAGATAGGTCTGGTAGTCATCGTACCCAAACCTCCTGAGGTACTCAATGCACCTCAACGTCGTCTGGCGATAGGCTATGGTCGCATCCAAATAGTGCTGCTTGCCCTTCTCGTCAACGCTGAAGCCCTCGAACGTCAGATACCGCCCGGGTCCATAATGCGGCTCTACGGGTCCGGGCAGGAACAGCGGGCTCTTCATTCCCAAGTCCGCCATTCCGTTCTTCATGACGGTGAATTTGATCGTGATGACGCCGGCCATTTCGATGGCGCCGCAAAAGGAGATTTCGCCGTCGCCTTGGGAGAAGTGCAGGTCGCCGACGCTGAATTTGGCGCCTTTGACGTGCACGGGGAGGTAGACTTTGCTGCCGCGGCTGAGGTTTTTAATGTCGCAGTTTCCGCCGTGCTCGGGGCGGCCGGGGATGGTTCGCGCGCCTTCTTTGCCCACCTTGGCTTTGACGTCCCCGGTTCCGCTGCCCGCGTGCACGTTCTGCGGCTCAGGGGGTTGGGCAACGATTTTTTCGAATTTCTGCGCCGCGTAGGTGTCGATGAGCTCTCCTTCGCGGCGGTTCCACTCGGCGAGAACTTCGGCAGATGGGGCACAGCCCAAAATACCAGGGTGGATGAGACCCGGGAATCGGACATGGGGAATGTGGCGGGAGGACGCAAAGATACCCTCGAAGTCCCAGATGGCTTTGGCGCTGGTGGGACATAGAATTGTTAGTCAGATCCATCAACACTAATAAAGAGATACTAGGTGATAGTGGTCGAGCGGAAGTATGGAGTCTATAGCGCTCGGTGCGTGAAGACCTACGCATTGGGGTAAATCTCATCCAAGAATCCACCACCATTGCTCTTGTCAAACACACCTGTGAAACCCCAAGGCTGCTCCTGGAACGGCTGCACATCTTGAATCTCAACGATAAGGACGTCTCCAGGCTCTGCAGTCTCGATTTCGAAAGGACCGGTCAAGTAGTGGATCTTGGTCAAGTCGACGGTTCTCATGTCATCCGCGCTATCGTTGTTCCCAATCTGTCCACCTGTCCAGTCCACACATTCGATCTTGACAATCTCATCGTTCTTGATCGTGCCGCAGAAAGGTACTGTATGACTACGTAAGTCCAAAACGATAAAGCTCCAGGCAGGCTTATGTACCGTCAGGATGCCACCTGTTCTGCGCCATGTCAGTGATACACCCTTCAAAGCTGGAATGGTATTGAACATACGTGAAGACCAGACTGCTCCGCAGCAGGCTTCTTCAGCTCGACCTTCATGGCCGTGCGGATTTCCTTGAGACCCATGATGTACAGAGAGAAATGCCGATTGGGAACAGAGATGACAACTTTGGAAGTACTTAAGACAAGATGGAGCTTTACTGTTATGTTGTTGTTGTATAAGGAAAAGCAGTGAAGATATTCAAAGACATGGCGGGGCAACGGATGGCACTCTAGCCCATTGCCCCGCAGGCCAAGGTGCCATTAGCTTTCCATCTTCCCTTGAACATGATGAAAAGCAAGGTATAATACGGTAGTGTGGTCATTGCAGTTGTTTTGCTTTATTGTGGAAGATGATAAGGTTCATGATGGTGGTCTATCTCTTATCGGTTGTGGTCTGGCTCCTCGCAACCAGACAAAACAAGGCGGGGTACTGTACGAGGGGGAGAATGATTCGCCCATTCTGAGAATAGAAAAGAAGTCCCTAGACACTGCGGCATCGGGTTTAATGGATTGCCATGTTACCGGGCCATCTTCGGCTTATTTGTATTGACATGGACGCTATTGCGTGAGAACGTTATGTACAATTAATGTATGCCTGTTGCAATTCGTCCGCAAATTGATAGAAATGGGCTAGGAAAACTTCTTTTCCGGGAGCTCTGGGTTATGAAGAGGATTTTGCTTCTCTTGGTTTGTCTGAGTATTATGGGCATCTAGATTCTCCAAAGGAAGTTTGAGAAACTCGTGCTTGTTCGTCCATCTGACCTGACTTTCTGCAAATCTTTCACTGTAGGCGGGAGGCGGCGGTGGATCCGTGATCTTAGTGATGAGAAATGCAGTTGAGGCTTCGGCGACTCCATAGATGAGCACACCCAAGAGAGGGATCTTGAGAAATATGTAGAATCCCACGCCAAATCCAAAGAGCACACCTTCGCGTTCACGGAACCAAAGGTGCTTTTGGTCTTTCGAAAGGCGAATTCGTGAGAAGTAAGGTTCGAGCTGTCCTGATCAGTCGGACGTAATAGTAAATGCATCCCAGCGCCATGACTGACCAATTCTCTCATCAAACTTCGGGATGAGAAGTAACTCTGCAAGAACACGACGAGGTACCTTCGAGGCAGGAAGATACTACTACCAAATATCACAGCAGCCGGCAACGGCCCCACAGCGTTATTGAACGTGTAGAAACTTGCCGCAGGAAGGACGAATCGTCCAATGACTGGAAGATAGGAGAGCAAGTATATGGCCAAGGAGATGCCCGCACGTCGGCCAAAGCGGATCAGGAATGCTATCGCTGCGTTCGTTGGACTCCTGTGTTTGCTTGTATCGCCATGTGTCGTGTACATTCGTAGGTTCGGATAGTACAAAGCACGGAGTGTTTTCGGATCCTCAGACCTGTGTTTCTGGATGTATGTCTGATCTACCCATTCAAGGGAGTCCATAAACCTAACGGCGTGAGCATAATCTTCGTGCAGTCTGTGAAGCTTTACTCACATATGATCGAGTGTTGGTGTGATGTAACGCATCAGGCTCATCAGGAAGAAGGGAACCTGCAACACTGAGTTTGCAACAAAGTCCAGTCCTCCAACAACCTTGTCATCCCAGGTGACTGAGTCAAAGTTTATGAAATTTGAAAGTGTCCATAACGAGGCTTTGGCAGCCACGATCTACGTTCAGGTTCCGTCAGCCTCAGCCCAATCTCAGTCTCCAGGTAAGGAACTCACAGGTACAGCTATTAGGAGCCTTATGACAATGCCAGCGCAGACGGCAATAGCAGCCTGGCGGTAATGCTCGTATTTGAATAAGCCTGGGTTCTGGAGTGCTCTGAGCGCTGGTGTGGATTTCAGCTTGGGAAGTGGAGCGGCAGGATTATGGAGCGCAAACCCCCAACAATGGTGAGCTGGGCACCTCGTAAGATAGCATTGGGATCGAAGTTCGACATTGCGAATTTTCAACGCACGTACTGGCAGCGGGCTGAAAAAATCACGTATTAAAAACTGCTACTTGATACCTATCCTGAAGCTTTCCGACATGTTGGATGACGTACAGTACCCTGCAAAAAGTCACGGTCACTTAAGCGAAAACACGTAAAATCGCGTACTTTAGGAAGGCTTTGCACTGCACCCTCCGGAGTCAATAAACCCAGATCAGGAAGGCCTTTATCAATTACCCCTCGAGCAGCTAGGATACTGTTACGTCAGTTACGATCGGAGCCTAAAATCACAGACAGCTGAAAACGAACACCGGGATCGATTTGGACGCGAGAACTCTCAATGCAACACTACGGGCCCACGGAATTTCTCACTGGCTAGCTCTTCGGCGACCGAAATTAACATCTGAAGTTGCTCTGCTTCGGTTAAAATGGGCTAAAAAGCATAAGGATTGAACCGTGGATCAATGGGGCAATGTCATCTGGTCGGATGAAGCATCCGTGGCTCGGGGATCAGGTAAAACACCAGAATGGGTGTTTGGAATTCCCAAACAGAAATGGGATAGAGATAAAGTGATGGAAATTCCCAGTGGAAAGCCCTTTTCCATTATGGTTTGGGAAGCTTTCTGGGGTTCTGAAAGATCGGATTTATATCTGCTCGATCGGGACTTCGAATCCAAAAAACACGGCTATTCAGCAGCCTTCTACATTCAGATTTTGGATCACAATTTGGCTGGCATATGGGAGCCAGGACTAGTGTTCATGCAGGATAACGCTCCGATACATAGAGCCAGAAAATCGAAGCTCTGGTTCCAGGAAATGGGTATAGAAGTCATGGAGTGGCCTCCGTACAGCCCCGATTTGAACCCCATCGAAAATCTCTGGGCCCTACTGAAGAAGGAAGCCTACAAAGTCTATCCGGATTTGGATAAACTGAAGGGTAAAGGCGACGAAGCTGAAACCCAACTGTTCCAGATTTTACAGAAGGCCTGGGGGAACATACGAGAGAAGGTAATAGAGAGGCTAATTTCCAGTATGCCACGCAGATGTGAAGCTCTAATTATAGCGGAGGGCTGGCATACTAAATATTGATCGGGGAATTATAAGTCATATACTACTAAATAACTAGCCCAAATATTGAAGTTCCCCAGCTGAATTTGATGGTTCAATGGTTGATGCAGGTGAGGGGTGTATTGGTTGGGGAGCGCGCGACCGTGACTTAATGCGGGGTACTGTAGATTAGACACTAGAGCCGTAATCAAAACATATCTTACTTTCTATGATTACGCATCATCGTTATTTACTAGGTGAGATAGTTAACATAACAAGGTAATCTATAACTCGGGGATCCTATAATCTGTTCTCGGAGAATAGCACAAACAGTCATGTGGCTAATTGAAGATTATCGTAAGTACCGAAGCTGACTCTAAAGCGAGTTCACAGAATCGCGAAGAGATGAGAAGGATTACAGAATAAGTATTAACAATCGAGATGAGTGGACTCGAGTAATCATTGTCTATACTCCAAATGTCTAAACTGATGTATCTATGTCTGTGCTCTGAAGATGACTCTGGCAAACTTCATTCCGGTGAGGATACAATTCCTTGAAATCACTTGAACCGAGACCTGGAGACTGAAGCTCTTACTGAAGGAACCCATAGCACGGCTCACAAAGATAATGAATCATGAAATGAATAGATATAGATATATGTAAATAAGAGTATTGATAGCTGAATCTTTGCTCAGCTAACGTTGGAATTAAATTACATTCGAGAAGCTATCAACACACTTTGCCTTGCCTGCATCTTCCGGTCACCCTTTGAGATCTATGCAGCGTCGTGACAGACACGGGAGACGTGTCTCACTTCGAAGGCTGCACTTGGAAGGCGAAGCCCAAGATATCATAGTCAACACGAAGACTCTCAATCATTTTATAAGCGTTCTCCCATCCGAAAGCATCCATCCCGGCCAAGCGTCCATCCCATTTCTTATTGATTTCCTCAGTGCAGACATCTGTGACAACCTTAAGGTAGATCTTGAATACTGCTCAGTCGTTTCTCGAATTGACGGTCGAAACAGGTCTCAGAGCTTGCGTAACATTAAAATCGTCATTGATGATCTTGAAGCAAGCTGCGAACAGATCAGACACATATTCTTTTTGTGTCTCAACGTTCTGACGATTGCCGTAGCAATTAAGATGATCTTCAATGTATGCTTTGAAGTCGTATGCAAGAATTTGATCGTGAGCTTTGATTCAGCTCGGAATGTCATCTGATTGAGTCAATTCGAAGAATGGAGCCCAGTCAAGAAAGATCACGTCAACTAACATCAAGACTTTCGCATCTGAGACGTAGATGAATATGTTTCCTGACTGGTGATTTGAGCCTTTGTATGAGAGCTCGAGGGTTTGATTTCCGACACAAAGACGCTTTTCGTTGTCAAAGACTTCGTTCGAAAGTGAGCGGTGAGAATCAGGAGTTGAGATGTTCTTGATGTGGTTGAATGTCTCATTCTGTGCAATATATTTCTTTGCCGTATCATTGAAGATGTACGCCCCTTCAACGTGATCTGCGTGGACGTGACTGTAAACAAAGTGAGTTACAGATTTATCTGTGACGCTCTTGATCGCGACCTTAAGCTTGTAACCAAGAGTAGGAGGACAATCGACGAGTATCACTTCGTGAGTGCTCACTAGGAACATAGACTGGTAGAGCCCATCTGTGACGAAATATGTGCCATGCCCAAGGTCTTCGAGGTAGTAACCCGTCTGGGCGCTGATGGTAAATCCCACAGCCTCTTGTGGAACGGGGAGGTATTTGAGGTTATCTGAATCGGGACCGTAGTAGATGCCGGCTAGATCTCGGTGCTCATTGGTATGATGAGGATGGGCCTGGATTATGACAGGTAATGCAAGAGCAGCCAGGGTCAACAAAGCATGGCAGAGAACCATTTTCAACCTTTGGAGAAGAAGTACGGAGTAGATAGAGAGAAGATAAAGAAGATCAACCGATCACTTGGATTGTACATGACGGATTTCCATGATCTTTTATAGGTAGGTCACCAATCTTCATCTTCTCCTGATATCTATTGCAGTCTTGCCTCACGGGTTGCAGTTGGTAAAAATTCTTGGCATCGAGCCGGACTTTGTAATTAGCATGAGCCCCGCATATGCGAGACTTGACGTCGGGTTGGAATTATTATGCCGATGCCGAATCTAGGATTAAGCGAGGCTATAAAAATTAAACGTGTAATTATAGCTGTGTATATGCGCAGCATCGACTGAGCTTGAGACATCGATGGACGAAGAAAACATTACCGCGAAAAATCGCGCGGACGAGATATCTGCGTGGCTAAACGAATTAGAGATGAGAGATGAAGCACGCATATGTTGAGCATAAGCTAATAATGAATTCAGCTGTCACGTAACTCACACAATCGTGGTTTTGAAAACAACGAGAAGAATGATGATGCAAAACATGAGCAGAATGATGGAGATGAAAAAGAGAAGATACAAAACATGATTGATGAAGAAAATGTAGGTGATATTCTTTGAATGAACATGTAGTCTGCATATATTGAGCATACGTTTAATCTTATGTCAGATTGAATCGAATTCTCATCTTCGCTTCGGATTCTCATCGTCATCCTCGTTGGTCTGTATGCACTTCATATGCATCGCATATGCTTTGCTAAAATCTTTCTTCAATTCTTTCTTAAGCAAGCGTCTCAAGAAGATCGTCGCAGATGTCAAGGGCAAAGATAAGCATAGCATGAGCATCGCATATGCACTGCTAACGCACTTCACAGTCCTCGGTGTCATCACACGTCGCTCTGACCGCATTGCGGCAAAGTAGGACGGAATTCATGCTTTGCATATGCTTCTCATACGCTGTAGTTAGGCAAATTCAAAATGTTGATGAAATGTTTTCGAACATATGTTTCGCATATGCAAAAAGTTGAGCTGGGTCCGGGGGAAAAAAAAAAAGACTTCCGGCCCCGGCTCGGCTATTCCAACCCCATTTTCCACTCAGACATGCCGGCGAACAGTTGGACCTTCGACGCCCTCGACGCCACCTCAGCCTTCTTTCTTCTGCACCTCCGTACCTAGTATGCTGTTGCGTACCAATCATCGTTCTAACCAAGTACGTTCTATATCCACAAGCAAGAAGAAGAATCGCTATCCACTCAACGTTTCTTAATCAATCATAGCTCCTCTGACTAGATTTGGCTATCCCAGTAGAAGGTCTTGCTTCATGAAACCCATAGGTGCGCACGAAATCATAGCGCTTTGAGATATCTATGGCAAGATGTGGAAAAGTTGCTGAAATATTTTGAAGAATGACTCGGCACGCATTTTTTTTCTGGCTTGAACCATCAGCATAAAAAAATGGAAACGACATCCGCTGGAAGCCTTCTGAAACTTGTCTGCTATTACGATAAGCTACCATAAATATATCTATCTCTGCAATAAGTGACAGAAACATGACTAGTGAACAAATCCCTCTATGTTTCCGGAGCAGCGAGAACTGCAATGCGTAACACAAATGATGGAACCATCTTAGATTGAATTGCATTATGACGCTAAGAAAACCAATAGCTTTGTTGCGAATAGTACATAGATCTGATTATTATCGTCGTCGGGTTCAATCTCTATCAGCCCCCAAGCTGTTGGATGATTCTTGATGCGATCAGGTTGTGGGTCGGATACGTTGGATGAAGATCATTTAGCCACATGTACTGATCGACTGGGACTTCACATGATGGATCGAAGTAGCTCAAGGTTGGTGTTCCGCTACAACAGTTGTTAGTCATGATTGTGAAAGCCACCAGAAGTATGAAACGTACTTCTGGTAGGCCGCACAGTAACCAGTGGTATTGTGGTAATTCGACGTCTCCTGGAATGCCGACGGATTGTTAAGCACTATGGTAAAAAGCCAATTTGTGTCAAAGTAGAACGACGTAGTATCTGGATAATGAGTGCCAAGGTTATACACCAATGCTCCCAGTCGAAAATTGAACTCCCCAATGTATTCCGCCAGGTAGGCTTGAGTAGATGCGCTCAAGATAAGAGCACTAGGTGAGCGGTCAATAGGTGGAACGTTGAGAAACACGAAGTTGCGAGCACCGGAGGCGTATAACTGATAGGCGCATTAGCAACGATCGTTGGTTTCATCATTGTTTTCGCATAAGACTGACAGAATGAACAAGATCTTCGTATGTTTTTATGAGAGCATAGTTGAGAAGGGAACTTTGCTCGGTATACGAACGAATCACATCATTGATGCCAAAAAAGACAGTGAACAGGCTATTCGCAGATGTCCATGGGACAATGACCTTTTCTGCATAATCGGGATCGAATTCATTTGTAACCTGTTGCTCAAAGCTTTGCACACTAAGCCCAAAGGCAGACTCTACTAGATTCGGGTCGATGGTAGCTCCGCCGAACCCAAAATTATACGTCTGGATGTAGCTTGCGTTGTATGTTGTGGTCAAGAAGTCGACATAGTTAGGCCCGTTGGAGGAAGTTACACCAGGATACAATGGGTTTCCGAGTGGGTTGTTGCGGTTGGGCTGTTCTCCGCTGATGTTGAAGCTTGTAGTAGTATAAGAATCACCACTGTGACGTTGTTAGCTTCATGCTTTCTCCACGCATGTATCCAAGACGTACAAGGAGAACAAGTATTGGACGTTATGCCAACCACTCCACACCTTGCCCGACTGCCTTGGGGCAAGCCAGGTCGGGGAATAACGCCAATGGTCAGGCCTCTTAGTAAAATTGCTAGGAATGACAGGTGGAGGATGACAGCCAGGCTGAACCTGACCGTTAGAAAAACCACAGACATGGTATGCTAAAATAAGCACTGCTAGGGTAAGAATTTTTATGAAAGACATGCTGATGTAGCGCCCTCAATTCTCGATAGGACTAGAAGCAGATTGTATATGGCTCAATGAGAAAATGAAGCATTAGTAGGGAAGCTTGGTGGTCGACGTAACAGAAGTGAAAGTGCAGGGTATGCTAGTGGCGTGTTGTTTCCTTATCTGTTGGCGAAGACAGCACTTGCCCTAAGTAGTAACTACATTAGGATAATCGCGACGTAACCGCGCTCGAGGGTCAGGTCAGCGTCTAAGGTACCTACGAACTTAAGATACCTTACCTAAGAACCAGCTTAGCTCTCCCCCCCTTGGAAGCTATAAAGGAGAGCACAGTTCGTAGTGCAGTTGTCGTGACCTTCAATGCAAGAGTAGGATCAAGGCCAAACGTTCAAGCGTAGAATAGCTTTGGAAAACTCCTCTTCTTCGGCCTTGATTTCATGTTTACGAAGCATAGCAGTAGGGCAAAAGCGATTATTAGGCTTATATTAGGCTTCTCATTTCACTCGCCATGCTTTTCTTACTTGCTTTATAAAGTCGAAGCAGCTGGTAGACGCTTGGGCGGCAGAGACCATCCAGTCAGCAGCTCGAGATAGAACATCCAATTAAGCCAAAGAGTCTCCCTTTCTGCTTTCCCAGGGAACGGGACTTGACGATTGAGCACTGTGATCAAGCGTCAGCTGCTTCCGCAATTTAATGGCTTACTCTAGCTCACTGTTGGGTTGATCCCATTTGCTGGCCTTTACAATGCTCTGAGTTGCCCAAGCTCGCCCATACGAGGTTTAGCTGTCAATTGGATAGCGACCACGCGCAGTATAACAACTAGTGGCAACTTGTAGGTTCGTGCTGCATCCTTGTAAGAGATGTTACACATCATACTGAATCTAGAGGCATTATAGCTGCGACCTTTAGCTTGACGGCCACAGATTGCGGCTGCTACGGAGTTGTGCCTACTGTATGATTCCAGAAACTATGGCGGTATCGGCGAAGCAGCTGAATGCTTCAATAGTCCGTACTGCCTCAATTATCTGATATGAGAGGATTTTTACGTTTCAGATGACGCGATGACTGTGTGGAGAGAAGATAGGTGAAGTCAAGACAACAGGGTGAGGTTGGCCATGAAAGTTTCTTTGCATGGCATGTTGGAGGAGCACAAGGGTTGCCACTAGGAGATGGGCAAGGTCATAGTGGTCAAAGCAGCTTCTCAACGATCGCAGTGACACGAGACAGACAAGTAATCACTCATCGTAAGAGATATAACAAAACCCTAAGACAATCTAATCGCGGTTCAAAGTGCAGTAGTCGACATATTTCAAGGTTGGAGATCTGTACGGTCAAAGAAGTCTGTTAATTCTCTCAATCTTGGATCGTCAAGCTAGCTTTCTCCCAAAGCTCCTTTACTCGAGAACTTACCATTTCCCCAACAAATTCCACTTCCCTAAAGGACGAGCATTATTTTGCCCTAATGTCCCCTATGGCCTGCATTGAGCTCCGCGCTTTCAATGCTATCCGTTGAATATCCAGCAGCGCTATGTTGCAACTGAGCAGGCTGACTGGAATTATTCTGTCCTCCTCACTCACAAATCAGGAAACGTGGAGTCAGTCTTCGGGTGAAGTCTACCGCTTAAAGAACTTTGAGGAGGACGTTGATCGTAACAAAGTGCATAAATAGGCAAAAGGATCCGACGCGTAAGGAGAAGATGATGAAGCCTTCTGGACGAAGATATGGATACATAATAACGTGCCGTTTGTAGACTGGTGGCAGTGACTTTGCTCTCAAATCCCAGTCTTGGTCTTAGCTTCAGTCTCTAGCCCAGCGTCAACCGTGGGAAGGAGGAGCAGTGGTCGGATAGGCAGCTGTATATCGCACATGGTAAATCAGTGATAACCTGAGTACGGTTGTAATGCCGCGATATGCTTATTTTTTTTGGAAAGCCGGCAAGCGCTTGGTGTTTGAGGATTTTAGAAACAGGTCTGCTGAAATCGGGGAGGGAGTCCCGAGCGAGAGCTATTTGAGTAGGTTGGATGACAGTAAAATCACTTCGTTACCGCAGCGCTGTAGTTCTCTGCTATGGCCGGGACGTTGTCTTCCTACCGGCCATTTTATTGTGTGATGTTGAAGAAAAGATGTTTCGAAAAGGACGGAGGCTACTGTAAACTCCGGGTAGTGACCGGCCTTACGAGTAGGGCTTTGCCTCCATTGGTCAACAACACTCCTTCGTCCAAAGACTCTTCCGAAGGTGCTTTACGCGTCCACGATGCTAGCATTACCAGCCTATCTGCATCGATGAAAGAGTCTGCGAGTGAGGTATCATGGAAATCGCTTCAGCGCCGACCACGCCCGAGAATACGGGCTCCCCTCGCGTGTTGCGCCGTTCCTTTACCGCGCCCATAAGATCAACAGGCTTCTCCAAGCTGACTGAGCCATTCCGCGAGACGGAAGGGGAAGGAGCAGAAACCCTTTTTACCCACAGTGCCGGTAGGATTGTATCATTCAACACATATCCAAGTCAAGAAAGAAGGCATTCGAGCTTGGGCCATGGGATACGTGACCAACAAGACGAGCCGGTTGGCTCCCTGCCATGGATTTCTACAACGGAGAGAACAATCGCAGCAGGTAGTACCCTTTCTGTTCAGCTAATATCTCTATCATTAATACTGACTCATCCTGACTTTCTAGGACCGTTACGGATTTACAGAGTGCTTGGCTCTGTGGCATTTCTGCATTCAGGAACGACGCTCCGACCTATACTGGCGAAATCGCAATGCTGGTGCGTCGATGGGGAGTCGAAGTTCGTCCTGCGCATCGTCCAGAACTCTTATTACCGAATAGAGCTTCCGAATTCCTACCCGGAAGAGAAGGGAAAGGTGCAAGAGTTCAAGAAAGTTTTGGCAAAAGTGCTGCAGTACGAGGTCACCCCATGTCCCTTTGAGAGGGGTTTCACAGTCGACTTACCCGAACCTCCTAAGACTCCTATACAGAAGCGACCCTGGAAGCCCAAACAGAGAGTGCAGCCGGTGTTGGAGCAAGCGTACAGACAGCCGCAGAACACCAATGGTCCTGCAATAAGACACTCAAGTCCAGTGCAATTCGAAGTCACACAAGATGCCAACCAGAACTTTGCATCCAAGAGTGAGCTGAAAAGTGCTGCAGACGAGTCGAAGAAGAACTTCGATCTGAGTAGTGCTGAAAGCACAGATCATGAGCATGATGATGATGGTACGAATGACTCGGGCATCAACGCTGAGAACCTGACCGAACTTTTCTACGAAGATCCGGGTACCTACAAAACCCCAACGCGTCCAAGATCACTACAGACTGGTCGGGCCGTAACAGCACCCTCACAACTAACTTTGAGAACTACATCACCCTCAATTGCCGCAACCATTGTTTCGATTCCGCCAGAAGACACCAAACAATCACTAAGTCTATCATCAAGTGAAGACTCCTTCCACTCATTTCATAGTCCAATATCCCCTCTTCCACCCTCGCCGCCATACTCCGAACCTCCCTCCCCAACAGCAAGATCGGATGAGAATGTTGGCCTCGGTGTTCAACGAACACGTAGCCACATACGCGATACCTCACGTGTCACAATTACCGGTGATACCGAGTTCTGGAACCCTACGGAAGCAGAGTCGGGGCAGGAAGAGACCTCTTCATCGTCGCCAGGCCCCCCGAAAACACCTCCGCTTGTCAGTGATACCGCATCAGAGGATCATTGGTCTGAGCCGGTCACGCCACAACCTTCGAATGAGCTCCGCCACCGCGAAAAGTGGCTAACGCGGCGTCCTTATTCGCCACTTCCCTCACCCGTCAACCTCTATTCGCCAAGGAATAGGTTTTCAGGCCATCACCTCACTACTGCAATATTGCAAAAGACATGTTCCATGCTACTGGGACCGCCGGTCCAACTCGTTGCACTAATGCTCAATATTGCTGCCAAAATCGCAAATGGCGTCCATCGGGGGGCATCTTATGGTTATGGAGAGGCAGGACAGAAGATTCCTTGCTCTTGGGATTTCAGTGATGCCGACGAGGAATCTGAAGATATGTGGGAGGAAGATGATTATGGCGTCTCTCTGGGGAAATCCGCGTCATCGAAGACCATGAAAGCCAAGGAGACGGGTGGGTCTTGGGAGATTGACTGAGGCTTTCGTTTCGTGTCCTATCATATCCTTTCTTGGAGATATACTAACTCTCGAGGGAAATTCGGGCCAGGTGGATTGTATCTGGGCTCTGGATGGAAGCGGGCCGTTGTGACGAAACCTAATGAGATCGCGGGACATGCTGATGTATGCTGGAGTTTTATGCGTTTTCAATCTCCACCAGTGAAGGGGGGTCATGATCTCGCTGGGGGCAATGATGCGTGTACAATGATAGGGATGTCTACATAAGTATGGCTCTATGGAATGTTTCTCCTCTGTTTTTTCGTGAAACCACCTTCTCCAACTTGTTTTCATTTTATAGTTGTCTAATGGAATCTGCCCTACCAATTGGTCTGTTCCATTTCATGGCACCCAATTTCAGCTTGTTCGCCAAAGGCCGCGATTCCATATACTTCTACAAGCTTGCCCGTTTCCAGAATCTGTGGAATCACAAAGTCGGCATCTACTTGGGGGGGTTGGTTATGGTTATGGTTATGGTTATTCTTCTTGTTCCTCAATTGCCTTGCCTCTTCGTTGCTCGCTCTTGTCCTAAATCAGGTAGGCGACCATCGCTGATAGCTTTCTTGGGTGCTTTCTTTACCTTAGTCCTGAACTTTTCGATGCTAGGCGAGTCTGATGTCTAGTGCTATTCCTTTTCCAAATCCACTTAAGGGTTCAACTGCTCACTACAGTCTCACGTATGAACTCTCGGCTACCGAGATGATGTTCAAGGGAAGCGAAACGACAAACGGCCCCTAAACCCTGTACGCTATGTACCTAGCGACCCGCTTGCCAAAAGCCTAAATAAGCGTGCTGCAGGAGCGGTTTTGACAGGACCCTCGCCAGGTCATGATGTCAACCATCATCAAAGGGCGCCTTGGCAGATTGTTGGACACGGCACGCTGAACATTATGGCTTCAACGATGATATACAACAGATGGTCACATCTTCGTCACCAACACAATCCAGTATTCGCTCTTCAGACTGCAACAAAAGCTCTCCAGATTGTCTCTCCAGAGAATCGCTTCACTCCCTCACCATGAGCACTCCCACAGCCGCAGGCTTTACTGATCCCAATTTCCCCAATCCTCATGGCCCGAACGATGCAAGAATCATTATCTATGGGTACGTCTCTTAAGCGCAAGATCCCTCGTACTTGCCCCAAATGCTTGCTTGACCTATACTAAATTCTTATACCACAGCTACACGCCAAGCTTCGCTCTCGCCATCCTAGCCATCGTCCTCTTTGCAATCTCCCTCTTCCTGCACACGTTCGAGCTCCTCAGGCACCGCACCTGGTACTTCTCGCCTCTAGCCTTCGCCTGCATCATGGAAGTCGTTGGCTACATCTTCCGCTCCCTCTCCTCGCGCAAAGACCCGTACTCTGTCATCAACTTTGTCGTGCAATACTTTTTCATTGTCGTTGCGCCCGTCTTCATCTCTGCGAGCATCTACGTCTGTCTCAGTAAGCTCGTCGGTTGGGCGGCGGCGGGGGGGTTCGATACAGGGTCGAGGGCGTGGTTAAGGCCAAAGTTGATCTTGTGGGGTTTTGTGGCTTGTGATGTTGTTGCGACTGTTCTGCAGATTGCTGGCGCCGGCATGATCGGGAGTGCCGAGTCTCATCAGAGAAGCCCGATGGTGCCAAATGATATTCTGCTTGCTGGACTGGTGTTCCAGACGTTTGCGTTTACCATCTTCCTCTCGCTTTTCGCCATGTTCGTTATATCTCTCCACCGCGATCAAACTTTCCGCCCGCATGTAGCCCGCAAACGCCCCTTTTTCTTCGCCCTCGCAGCCGCCAGCCTCTTGGTCTATCTCCGCACCATATTCCGCCTGGCGGAGACTGCCCAAGGCGTCTTTGGGTATCTGAGCTCGCACGAAGCCTTTTTCGGGGCATTGGAGTTTGCGCCCGTTGTGATTGCTGTGTGGGTTTTGGGGATTTGGCATCCTGGGAGGTGGATAAAGAAGTAGGCGCGGGTGAGTGCAGGCCGGTCGATTGTAGCGTTGCGGCTGGGTTGTGGGAAGGAGGAAGGGTACGAAGTTTCTGGTTGGTGTACTGAGGAGGCAGCTTGTTTCTTCGATTCCCAAGAGATATACATATTGGATATATCGTACAATTACTTAGAGGAATACTGAGCAAACCCTCCGCATCAAGTGGTCAAGTCGGCCTCAGAATTAGTCGCACCTGGATCCAATATATAAACATAAGCATTTAGGGATAAAAAACAACAGCTGAGCTTACTTCCAGGACGGATTTTCCCAAACAACAATCTACGCTTGAGCGCCCATCACACAACAATATCTATGAAACAATACAAGTAGTGGCATCCTCCCCAAACCACCAAACCGTGTATGCACGCACCGAAGATCCGAGAACGCTAACAACATAAAAAGATAGGTAACCACTATATGAACACCACCCGCCTTTGCAGAGACATCCCCTGAACTTTGCAAAAACACCACCCTCCCTCACTAAGCCTAATCAGGTAATTGTTTTACTCCTGAAAGAGATTTGGAGAAGAACGCTGAGAAGATCACATAAACAGTCGATTCTTGATGCGAAAAGCATCTCATTCTCTTCGCTCTCAAGGGCATAATCAAAACCTGAAACATATCTTTTTGAGCGCTTCAAATCACGTTCAAATTAACATTTATTTACATCTGAAAAGAGATCATCATGTCGTCTGAAACGTCTGCAATTTGATCACCTCTTGCTTCATCTCTTGCTTCATCTCGTTCTCGTTCACGTTCATCACGATTCTGAGAGGCTTGTTGAGGCTGAGTCTCAGGTATCTGAGTTGCCTGAATAGCTTCGCGCGACGAAAGCTCTTTCACGAGTTCGAAGTCAGACGACTCTCGCTGTGTAGACTCTTCAAAGGCTCGTTGTCGTCGCTGAGAGATCTCTGACCGTACACGATTAGATGAGTCTCATGATCGCTCTTTCATTCTGACAATGATGAACTTCTGAACGCGTAGTATGTCTTTCGAAGCCGTCGTAGCGATAGAAGCAGTGACGACGATGAGAGAAGATGTGATTGACACATCTATCATATCTTTCTCTTTCATTGTGTGATTCTTCTCTTTCTGAATCGCGCAAGATCAGAGATCTTTGTCACGTTGACACGATCGCAACAGAGTCAGACTTTCATGATCACGTTTTTCTTGAACTTCTTGAAGCGCTTCTTCCTGACGACGTAGCCTTGAGAATCAACGTGTTCATTGACTGACTTGATAAGAAGCTCAATTGAGCAGTGAAGATCGTCTGAAGAAGGAAGTAATTGCATAGACATGACGGCGACGTGAATGAGTAGCAATGAAGGTAAAAAGTGAAGCGAATGCAAAGATAAACAACGCGATGAATTCTGAAATTACCTGATTAGACTTAGTGAGGAAGGATGATGTTTTTGCAAAGTTCAGGTGGTGTTTCTGCAAAGGCGGGTGGTGTTCATATAGTGGTTACCAAAAGATATGCCAGTATGAAATATTCGTCCCTCCCAAAAAGCTGCAAGAGAACGCTACACGCTCACATCGATATTCACAACAAGGTGTCAGGGACGAACCCTTTGCGATAGCAAAGTCTACTACATTCATCGCAATTCGTACACTCAAATGAGTAAAGAAAGCTGGGGAACCAATGGAACCGAAGCTCTCTGCCCAAAAAAAAAAAACACACACACTCCCCAGGGGTTTCTGTGGCAAATACGAGATTTTATCAGGAAGCAAAAGGGGATCTTTTTGGGGTGATGTTGTGGTATATCAACAGCGCCGTCTCGTTCGTTGCAAAGGAAGGGGTTTCTTTTTAGAGATAACTATTAGGAATGTTTTATGGAATGCAAAGAATTCTGCTGGAAATGTACTACGTTTTGGCTGAACTTTCTCGTTTTCTTGTTTTCTTGTTCGACAAGGTGCTTATGCCCATCATTCATTCTTCCATCCATCCCCCACCACCATCATCTTCTACCCACCTCCCACCTCACAACCCCTTCATCTCAAACCATTCACGGTTCAAAGATCCATAACCGAATCAGTCCTGCTCACGCCAACCCAAACATATGCATCATCAAAATATTTCCAAAAGTCAGGACTATTCTTTAACATACTATACGATAAGCCAAACGGAACAGTGTGCATCTGCGGCGGAAAGGTTGGCAAGCTGATACTACTGACGAGGGGGTCGCCATTTCCGATGGAAACTGCTTTGCACTACGTCTTTTTAATTAGATATGGTTGATTGCGAAACCTGTGCCGATTTTTAGAATTTGCCGAGAGCCCCACCAAATTTAGTGGCGAATCTCCTAAAAGTGCAAAATAAGAAACAGATTTGTAAAATCAATCCTACTGCCCTTCCGATGCTTCATATGTAGTATATTCAATGCTCCGTATGTGACGTATTCAGTGCTTCATATGTGATATATTCAGTGCTTCATATGTGACGTATTCAGTGCTTCATATGTGGTATATTCAGTGCTCCATATGTAGTATATTCAGTGCTTCATATGTGACGTATTCAGTGCTTCATATGTGATCTATTCAGTGCTTCATATGTGATCTATCCAGTGCTTCATATGTGACCTACCCTGTGCTTCATATGTGACGTATTCAGTGCTTTATGTGATCTATCCAGTGCTTTATATGTGGTCTATTCAGTGCTTCATATGTGATATATTCAGTGCTTCATATGTGACCTATTCAGTGCTTCATATGTGGTCTATCGGAAGTCAATGAGAAAGTTAATGAGAAAGCCAATGAGGAAGCCAATGAGGAAGCCAATGAGAAAGTCAATGGAATGTAGAGAATTCGTTATCGTTATTCCAAGCTCTTCTTCATAACAATTCGATAGAGCGTTTGATAGAGAGTTTGGTAGGGAGTTTGGTAGAGAGTTTGGTAGACAGTTTGGTAGGGCTTTTGGTAGGAAGTTTGGTAGGAAGTTTGATAGAGCGTTTGATAGGGAGTTTGATAGAGAGTTTGGTAGAGAGTTTGGTAGGGAGTTTGATAGGGAATTCGGTAGGGCGTTTGGTAGAGAGTTTGATAGGAAGTTTGGTAGGAAGTTTGATATTGATGCTTTCTATCGAGCTAATTAGCATGTACGAAGCATACAGTATGTACAGGTAAGCTCAATAGAGAGTTTGATAGGGAGTTTGGTAGAGAGTTTGATAGAGCGTTTGATAGAGCGTTTGATAGAGAGTTTGATAGAGAGTTTGATAGAGAGTTTGGTAGGGCGTTTGATAGAGAGTTTGATATCGAGTCATGAAGAGTGCTTTCTATTGAACTAATTAGCATGTGCTATGAAGCATGTACGAAGCATACAGTGTGTATGAATAAACAGGTAAATCGATAAACAGAGATGAACAAAGATTCAAAACACGCGTTGAATTAGAATCGACAAATTCATGAATGGGACAGTTATGAGCACAGCGAGTACAGGTGCGTTGAGACATGAAAAAGGATCGTAAAAAGAGATAAAGATTGATATATACGCGTACAATGAAGATAACGACAGATGCAGATATATACGGGTAAATAGGTAAACAGATCAAGAAAATTTCAATCGTTAATCAGGTGATTTCCGGTCATCTGATGTACGTACAACGACTTCAATGAACCGTAAAAATCAGAATGGTAGAAGGGTTTACCTAGCACTCGTCTAAACCTAGCAGTCGTCCAGCCCTATAGGGCTGATAATCCACATTTCATATTTTATTGCTACCAACGTATAATTCTTCAACATCTCAGCAGAACGATGGCAGCCACCCCCCCCTATGTTCTTCATACCTTCTGAAGATATCGAACTTTCACAGAAAGAGCGCATAACGCTTGCTCAAGCCCGTTGAAATGAGACTACAGCAGTCAACGAAATTCTTTCAAAGCAAAACTCGCTCGTCAACATGATATATCAAAGAGTACTCTTACGAATCGAATCAATGATCGAAAGGCTGCTTCTGCACGCAATCAGCATTTTCAAAGACTTAGCCCCGAAGAAGAAGCAGCTATACGTGACTGAATCCTACGTCTTCAGACTTGAGGCTGACCTTCTCATGTGAAGCAAGTACGTTCGATAGCTAAAGAACTACTCATAAAAAGAGGCGACAATAAGTCAGTCGAAGTCAATTGGCCCCAAAAGTTTCTGAAACGTCATTCGCAAATAAAAACGGTCTCAGCTCAACAAACAAAGGTGTGAAATAAGAAGAGCAATGATCTACTACGTTTAGGCTCTGAGCTCTTCACTTCGACATCAATGACAGTAAGCTCTAGACAAAAGAAGAAGAAGCAGCTGATAGTTAAGCTACAGGTCAGGCAGCTGAAGCTGAAGCGAAAGCAGAATCAGAATCAGAATCAAAATCAGAATCAGAAGCAGAGAAATAACGTGATATCTATAACTGACCAATCAGGGCGATGCATGCGTATTAAAAGGGTTCTAAAGAGGTTCTATTAGCTACGTAGTTCACCTAAAACGAATTGTTTGAAGCAATAAAATGTGAAATATGAATTATCAGCCCTATAGGGCTGGACGACTGCTAGGTTTAGACGAGTGCTAGATAAACCCTTCTAGTTGAAGCGAAAGAAAAAGAAATGATGGCAGTTTAAACGGGAAAAAACGACTTGCACGAGTCAACGCAGCGAAAAAACATAGTGCAAGGTCGAAAAAGTTTTGATGTTGAGTCACGTGGTGAAAGTCTTGGCAAGCAACGATCAGAATAAGCCGCTATTCCAGTACTATATAGACGAGAGGGTCGTTATTTCCGATGGAAATTGCCTTTACGCTTAAATAGCATGTATGAAAAAGTATTTACTGTGATGTATTGTTCAGTACGATTATTTGCAGTGAATTTGAGGTTGCTGCGATGAATCATGAGGTTGACTCTGAACATAAGTTTGTTTCTATCGCATCTTTCAAACGTAACTTTTACAACAACTCTTTTGATAAGTTCTTACAGATCTATCTGTACAAACATGTAATAATATCTCTGTACAGATCTTCGCTTCTATGTATCACTATATACTGATGTTCATCTGAGCTTGCAGCTTTGTGCAAGTGTTTATCTTTCTTTTCTATAACTGTATTGAATTGTACAGTTCTTACGTGAAAGCTTCAAGACAGTTAACAGTAATTGCAGAGCTTTGCTTTCTACAGCTTTGAAATTTTCAAAGATTTTCTTGACTTTTGAATTTTAGAAAACTTTGTAGAGATGTATAAAAATGTACTGATCTATTCAGATCAATTGCTAACTTAACGAAGTTCTATCACTTCTCTCATTCTCTTCAAGTCTTTACACATCTGATTAAACAGATAATTTATCTGTATTGATTCTGTGCTGTTCTGTGCTGTATTGCGCAGACAGTTACATGTCTTTTCAACTCTTAGAATTGATCTGTATCAAGATGTACACAGCTTTACTAATCAATATGAGTTTTCTAGAACTTTCTACGACTGAACAAATTCTTTCATAATCATACTCTAACATTACAAATCTGTACAACTGTGCAATGATTCTCAATGATGATTTCAAGATAGAAATACTCTCTGACGCAGACTCGTATGAACTTGTCGAACATGTTGATACAACAACTAAATCGCTCAATATAAAAGAGAAACATGAAATATTGATATTAACAGAGAAGCGCTGCCGAAAATCTGTCTGCTCTCGAAAGATCATGCGCGTAGCTGCACAGTTCTTTATACGCAATATCGAGCTTCGTCATAACTGAGCAAGCAAAAAGATGAAATTCTTTGTATGTACAGATTTATATAAGTATGCGCTGAATATTGTTAATCTGTACAGAACTTTAAGCGTGAATACATAGTACAGAGAATTATTCTACAGAGTCGTGCAAAACTGTTTCATAGAGATTCAGATGCATGCAGAATCTGCAAAAATGACTCAAGCATGTTTCGAAGCTGTAGATTCTCTGCAAAGCTTTTTGAAGAAATGTGCGCGATCTGTCTGATCTCTGAAGAAAAAGTAAGTCGATGCAGTTTAATGTTGAGTATGTACAACTTTTGTACAGATAAGTTTGATAATGTGCTGATCTGTACAGATCAGATCAAAGTTGAACATAAATGTATTTCAAAGCTTGTCAAGAATAAAGACAAGAAAGTAGTATGTGCAAAATTCAAATTCAACAGTAAGAACTCATATCAATAGTGAAAAGACTTTACTAATCTGTACAGCTCTTGTGAAGAAGTGCAAAGCTTCAGAAATAGACTCAGCAGATGAATTCAACACAATTTTCAATCTGTTCAGACAACTTTTTAATATGTTTAATACTCTTGCGAATCAAGCAAAGATCATCGCATTAGCTTTTTGATTCATGAAATTTCTGTTTGCAAGTCTTGAAGAGAAGTATCATATCAAGAAAGAGAAGTAAGAGTTTATACAGATGATAATGTTTAGATGCAAGATAGTGTGATGAATTTCAATTCAATACAAATTCGTGACAGAACATGTTGTTGCTGTGCGCAGCAATAGCTTAACTAGTCAGTAAAAATCTGTAGTTAGTCAAAAAGCTTGATGCAAAGATCATACAGACTTGTAATTACTTATGCTGTGATGTAATGTCATTAGTGCTGAGCTGTAAAAAGATGAATTCAACGTAACAGTGATTTAATACATTATACAGAAATGAAAACTACAGTTCAATCATACTTATAATAACAAAATCTTTGAATAAACTATATTATTAATACATTGATTCTTAAAGAAATGAAACAAAATCAATAATCTTCATACATCTGTAACTCTGAACAGTGCAACATATAATTGTTCATGACTGAAACAGAATAAAGAAAGATTTATGTTTACAATCAACAGCAATTGTTCTTGCAACTTGTTAATGATCATTGCAAAGCAGAGATAAATAGAAAACTGCTTATGCAATAAAATTCATGAATAGTCATCTTTCTTACTGATTAACTTAATTCTTGAAATCAATCATATGTCTTTGTTAAACTCATTTCTTGTTACGAAGCGTGTCGACATTGAATAGAATCTAGTCAATAGATTCTAGAAATTTCGATATGTGAACAAGAAACAGCAATGTTTCGAATTGAAATATGCTGAAACATTTCATCTATTTGAGCTTTAGCAAATTGACTACTTCGTCTCTTTGTTCGCTCTACTATAAATACAGCTCGAAACTGTCTTCTTTCTTCTGTATTCTTAGTTTTCTAGTTAGAGCTACCTCTGTTGATCAAACATTCTATTCAGCTACGCACTATCTCGCTGCAGTGTGATTAGATTCTAGGCACGATCTCAACATTTCTCAAGATGCAATCTTTAATACAGTCTCGATGCAGATGTGTAATAATCAATTGAGTGTCATTACACATTTTCTCATGTGAATGCAGATTACGTAGTAACATAATTGAAGTCTTTATCTTGAGATATATCTGTGATAAGAGAAATTCAGAGAGTTCAAGAATCTGCAAATACTTCGTACTGATATTCTCAATCTTCTCGACATCATTGTTTTCAATCATATCAATCAATGTGAACAGTTGTGCAAATTCGAAAAAGTCGTTCATGATCTGTTAATTCAACAAATTAACGAAGTCGTTGTGAGAACACAGTATAACTCTGCTCTTGAAGAAATTCGAAGATGTATGAGCTTGTGCAAGATCATGCAAAAAATATACATGATCAATAAATGATCGCGATGTTTTATAATAATTGATGATTATGAATGATAAAGATCTGACATCATATAAATCGAAATCATATGACATATAATTGATTCACTCAACAAATTGCTGATTGTTCAGACTTGATTGAATTTGCATGTTTCGATGCAGTTTCAGCACAGTTAGATGATTTCAGATTCAAAAGCTGCAAATGCTGACATTGATCTGCGCTGATCGATTTTCTCATGAAATCATGAAAGTAATTTGTGCAAAGTCTTTCTCAAGAATTACAGATATTTCATCAAATACATCGCTGAATTGCAGAATGTCACATAAAGATGCATTAATGATCATGAAGTTATGCTTGTGCTGCATAGAAATCTCATTTCATATGATTAAGATTGTACGTTTCAGTAAATTGACAAGCTTTAAGCGTGCAATGATGAAACAGATTGATGTATCATGATAAACAATGAGAATCTTGAAACGAAAATGTGATGTTCTTTCATCAAGCAGTAACTGAGCTGCAATGCTCATGAAAATTATGCACAGAATGATCTTTGTCTGCGCTTGAAAGTGATGATACAGACACTCATATAGAAACGTCTTTTCAATGTTTGCAGAGTCGTGAATGAAAAAATGTGCAGTCTTGAGCGAGTCTGTAACTGTCAAAACAATACTGTTCAAGACTTGATGTTGTTTCTTATTTAATTGAGCAATCTTTGCATCTTGTAATTTGATCTGTTCAATCTGATCATACTTAAACTTTGCTGAAATCAGAGAAGAAACAATATTATCAGATTAATTCAAGATTGATGCAGACAGACTGAAATCTGCAAAAGTCTTATCATGTCGTTACAACATCTTTGTGATCAGATATAACTCATAATCAAGATGTGAATTCTTGAAATCAATTGATATGAAAGAAAATTCATGCATATGACGAGATAAATCATCGCAGAGATCGACACGAAATCTCTTTCATAATGCACATGAATCTGCAAGATCACTGTGCATCAGAGCGATCATGAACAGACTTCATAAAGATGAATTTGTAGAGAAACATACAATCTTGATGAAATAACTAACTCACTCATCATCATTTTCAAGCAGACGCAAAGCAGTACAGATGAAGCGATAAGTGAGATGCAGTACTTCGTTAACAGTGCGTATATCATCAAAGCTTTGAGCGTCTCATACAGTCATTAAAAGAAGTTGTAGATAATGTTTTTCTCTCTGCATTGAAGTGAAATGATACATATGATCAATTGTCGTATCTTGTTATCTTGATGTTCAGCGTCGTTGTTCTCTTTTCAACTGATAAATGTAATGAGTTGAAAACTTTTGATACAGAAGTGCATGTTCATTCAAATGTTGTAAATTATATTGAAATCATGCAGTAAATGTTGTTTCAATCTCATTTAAAATGATTTGTATCTGTTTTGCTGTGACATTCTTTAAAAAATACATCGATTGCTCATCAGAAAGATGCACGATCAAATGCATAATGAAAGAATTCTCGATATAACTGTGAAATTTAAACAGATTTCACGCAGTCTGATTTGAAGAGATATAATGATCATTCAAGTGATGCATGATCTCGTTCAAATTGTTTTTTAACTTCATGATTGTTTAATCTTCTTCTTTGTACATGTATTTGTGAACATACTTAATGATCTGTATAGATTCGCAGATTTCAACATTAATATGTGCACTATACTTACGAGTCAGATAAGAATTGTACAATATCACTCATGTATTATTCAGATGAACATCTCTATCATTTACATGTTTCATTCAGATACGATCGTTCTGACGTCTTTTGTACAAAGAATAGTCATTGAGCTGAATCATGATTTCAATTTGATACAACTTTGAAAACTTCTTTTCACAGACTCATTCAGAATCTTTCAAATTATTTTTCATGCATGACGCAGAAGAATTTCAAATGTTGCAAGAATCATGCGTCAGTTGACTCTTAACAATGCGTTGTAAAGATTTGTTCAGATCAATATTGAGATTCAAAAGCTCTGCACAGATCAGTTCATTCACACAAGCTCATTCAAGAAAATTATTCTCTCAATGCAGAAACAGTAAGATATGTATATGAGGTAAATTGTGTTTCTGATACTCAATAGTTTATACAATGTCAAGATATCAATTGTACTGAGTTTTAAGATTCTGCAATAAAGTCTTTATCTTCTCATGAAAGACTTGCGTGACTATATTTGATTGATTCTTGACTTTCTGATTCAATTCAAGTGCAGCGATAATTTCAAATCAGTGTGAGTTTGTAATACATGTTACAAACATGATAAACTTTTTGAAATGATAAACAATGATCATGAAATTCTGATACAGCTGCTGCATTCATCTGTTCTTCTCTGTGTAACTTGATGACAGTATAATTTGACAATCTATAAGTTCAGAATTATCATTCTTTTCAGTAATTGCATCTGCAAGATCTTTGTAAAGATCTGCGTGAATAGTTTTCTGATTATGTTGAAGAAATTTCAATCGACTCTGATCAATAATTGCAAAACAATCAACAATATACTGCTGAAATAATCGTCAATCTCTCTGTACAACAGAGTACTGATCTGATCTTTTGAAGAGATGATATCATAGTCATGCATGTCGACTGTAACGAGTCTTTATGCGTGAGTGATCATTGTTACACAATTGAAGTGCTCAGTGTCAATTCAATTTATCTTCAGAAAAGAATAGTACATAATGTAAAGAAAAGTATGCAACGTTATCATGATTGATACAATGAAATCGCGATTCTTCATCAACAGCTGTACACTCTGCAAGAACAATATCTTAATATTTGATCTCATTATACTCATCTGAAATAAACACAGCAACTTCACTGATCGTGAGTAAAGTTGTACATCGTTGATCAAAGTCGCGTTCTACTATCAACTTAAGCTGCGAATTTAAAATAACACATATAGAGTTCATACTCTGTTGAGCAGTCTTGAGCTGTTCTTGTGCAGACTTGTACATGTCAATAAATGAATTGTCACATGCTTGTATCATTTTGTTCAGCTGTCTTAAAAGACTTTCATGAAGAACGAGACTTTGAGTCAAGCGCATAGTGATCATCTGAGCAGAATCATGAAAGTAAAGCTGTGCAAAGCATGATAATTCTTGAACAGTTGAATGTAAAAATCTCTGCAGATGATACAACTCATCATGTACGATAAATGCTTGAATTTCACGTTGATTTGTAAAACGTTTGTTCGCAGTATACATGCAAGACGTAAAGATCAACGCGTGATTATAATCTTGAATGTGATTTAGAAAATATGTTGACTGAGCTGTATCATCTTCAAAAAGACATTTAATTAAAGATAAAGAATCTGATAAAGAATTTAGCAGTTTGTCATCTTTAGAACAACAGATGATATATAAATATAAATCAAAAATGAATTTGAACTTTCAGTGCAATGCTGTACAGTGTGAACAACGTTTCATAAAAGATTTTAAAGTATGTTCATTGTTTCAATAATTGACTATAAGTTCTTGATAAGCATTGCAAGAAATGTTAGTCGAGTGAAAAGCAGATGTTGACTGTCGAGAAAGCTGTATGAAGTCTAAGAAATTTATAAAGATCGACAAAGAAGCTGTATGCAATGATGAAAAGACAGCGAAAGAAGAACGAAATCAAACGAGATGAATAAATGAAGAAGACGAAGAAGATAAAGATTGTAGTAGAGACGATGAAAGAGAACACGTCGATAGTGCAGAAATGATGTGAGTTCATTTTGATTGACGCGTGAGATTGAGAACAACATTAGAATCAATATTCTGTAATAATGATCGTTTCTTTGTCTGTGTATCATTAGTCAATAACAGTTCAAGTCTGCACAAAATGTACACGACAAAATAAACAAAGAGCTAATACACGCGCAGAATTAGATTCAACAAATTGATCGAGCGAATGATTATGAGCACAGCGTGTACAGATACGTTGAGACATGAAAAAGAATCGTAAAAAGAGATAAAGATTGATATATACGCGTACAATGAAGGTAATGACAGATGCAGATATGTACGAGTAAACAGATAAACAGGTGAAGAAAATTTCAATCGTCGATCAGATGATTTTCGGTCACCTGATGTACATACAACGACTTCAATGAACCGTAAAGATCAGGATGATAGTTGAAGCGAAAGGAAAAAGAAATGATGGCAGTTTAAACGGGAAAAAACGACTTGCACGGGTCAACGCAGCGAAAAAACATAGTGCGGGGTCGAAAAAGTTTTGATGTTGAGTCACGTGGTGGAAGTCTTGGCAAGCAACGATCAGAATAAGCCGCTATTCCAGTACTATATAGACTGGAGCGGGTTGGTGCTCTCGTCCCGACTCCTTCCCGAGCCCGCCATCTTCACTTCTCCCCCCTCCTCCTCCTCCTCCTCCTCCTCCTCCGCCTCCTCCTCCCCCCCTCCCACCACCACCTTCCACAAACCCAACCAATCCAACCAATCCATCCCATCCCGCCCGACCTACTCCCTATCTCCATTCCATCCCACCCCCACCCCTCCTCCTATTCCTGCTTCCCAAAAAACAAGTATCCCTGAACCTAGGCGCAGAGACAAGAAGGGAAAGAGTTTATACTTTTGGGCTATTGATGCGATTGTAACGTGCGCGAGTGATAGAGTTGAGTATCAGCGTTGTTGTTTTGAGACTTCGTTCGTACCCCTTTCTTCTCTCTCTCTCCCCCTCTCTCTCCCCCTCATACTACCTACCAGCTCAGCTAACCCAAAACCCTCCTCAACACACACTCCTGGCTAAGAAAGAGTGTCTTTTTAACCCCAGGCGGGTTTTGTCGCTAGAGGGAGATGGATGGGGGTAAGAATGTTTGTGGGGGGGGGGAAGGTGAGGAGGAGGTGGTGTAGAATCATATGGTAGATACCGAGGAAATATAGATGTGAATGTGATGGAAGAGGGGTTAATGAATAATGAAGGGGAGAATGGGGCTGAGGCCAAGGATGTTGAGGCGTAGACAAAGCTTTAGGTAGTCGACAAGGTCGAGAATGAATGAGAGAAGTTTTTAATATATGTGCCATTGAATGATGTACACCCCCGCCACGACCTCTGTTTTCAACGATGGTGGTTGAGAGAAACATTATATTAACCCGGTCTAACCAAAATCCGCCTGCTGAACAAAAGCTTCCCAAAGTTCAAAAATGTACAAAGCAAAAACCAAGTCTAAACGACCTTCTCCCCACTCAACCCACTATCCTCTTCACTCCCGTGCCTATACCCACCCGAAGGCCCGTGCCCACTGCTCACAGGATCATAATTCGAAGTTCCAGGAACCTCGCCCGCGAGCTCTTCGAGGGTCTTTCTCTTCGTTTCGGGGATGAGCAGGGTCGTGAAGATACCGCACAGCATGAACAGTGCGAATATCTGCATGACGTGGTTGAGCCAGGGGGAAGCGTTCGAGCCTGGTGGCGCGCCCTTGGTTCGGAGAGGACCGAAGACGACTTGGGCAATGATGGCGCCGACTTTGCCTGAGGCGGCTGAAAGCCCGTGCGAGGTGGAGCGGTAGCGGGTGGGGAAGCATTCACCAGGAACAATGAAGGTGGTGGCGTTGGGGCCTGGATGATGATTCATTAGTGGGAGTTGCGGACATGCTGGTTTTGGGGAGGGTTTATGTGACTCACCGAAGTTGAAGAAAAACTGGGCAAGGACGTAAAGGGCTAGTAGAGCGCCGTTGTGCTGGAGAAGCTTGTCGTATGCAAAACCGATAATGATGAAGAGTATAGTGAGCATGGCGAAACCCATTAATTGGATCGGCTTGCGCCCAACAGTGTCCACGAGAGCTACCGTAACCCAGTACCCGGGAATAGAACCGGCACAGACGATAATCAAGTTACCCACGGCGGCGTTGCGAAAGACTCTGTACATGTTGGCACCCTTGACGTACTTGATGGCAGTCAAGATGACAGTGTTGTTGAGCCCAAGACCGTAGAATGCAACATCCAAGAAAAACCACGATCCAGCTGTACCGAGGAGGACCTTGCCGTGTTTCCATTGCGAATAGTGGCGAACGAAGTCTTTCCAGCTGGCCTTGGGAGTGTCAAGACGAGCCTGGGCGTCTTGGATGGTGGCTGCACGAGTGATCTCGTCGGGATGACCCTCGAACTTGCCCTGGATATAAGCCTTGGTATCCTCGCCGGCCTTCTCGACATCACGAGCCACATCGAAGGTGTATCGAGGGGTCTCAGGGATGGTCAGACGGTAGTAGAGGGCGATGCAGCCTGGGACGGCACCGAAACCGATGATAACGCGCCACATTTTGTCAACGGCCAAACCGCAGACACCACCACAGGCAGCTGCGGTTTTGGAACTCTCGAGGGAGTGCCTGAAACCGGAGGCGACAATGAGAGCGATGATGGCGGCGACGAATTGACCAATTCCCTGCATGGCGAAAACAGAGCCCATCATTGCGCCTCTCCATTTTGTAGTAGCAAATCTGCGACTGTCAGACCAAAACGCCAAAAACTGAACGGACCGGAAAAGCCTACTCGGAGGTGATGATAGATGACAATGGGTAATCTCCTCCAATTCCGATACCCATGATCACCCGCCAGAAAATGAGGATACCGACGATGGAGATGGCCGGAGAGGCAGAAGACAGGGATTGAGCGAGAGTAGCGACGATGATGATGATCAACTCGATTCCATACATCTTCTTTCGACCGAAGATATCAGCAGCAGCACCGAAAGCGACTTGACCAATGACCGTTCCTCCAGACGTCGCGACCTTGATGGCGGTATCCGCACTGCTCGGAATTTGGCCTGGCCCAACTTTCGCGCCGTGCCAGTACACGACTCCCAACATGCTGGTCACGAGATTGATGGCGAAGATGTCGTAGGCGTCTGTGAAGAAACCAATACCTGCCACTACCACCGCACGAACGTGGTACCATCCAAACGGCGCCTTATCGATCTCGGCGAGAGCGAGCCTTCGTCGCTCGTTGGGGTCGGCGATGTGGGCATAGTCGTTGTGGAAGTTGTGGAAGGCAGCATTGCCGCCTACTGTCTTGGTAGCCATGTCGAGAAAGCAAAGCAATCCAAGTCAATGTAAAGCTTGTGTTGGTCGACTGGGCAATTGATGATGGACAGCAAAATGAGATTGTGTCAACTTGCATGAAGGGGTGGGAGGGGACAGTACCCTTGATATACAGTATTAAGGTACTACTGCGTACACTTACCATCGGACGATAGTTTGCTTTAGTGGCACCCTCCGGTTTTCTGCCACTACTGACTAGCGGACAGCCCACTGCTCTCCCAAATGCAAAACAAAAACACGCAGTCGAGACTCGAGACTCGAGCGGCGAAGATGCCGATTCCGTTATTACGATTGCTATACTATCCCTGTGCTACGGTGCTCCGCAGTCACGATAGTACCGAGTGCTGGTGGTCCCCCAATCTGCATCGCAAAGCCCGGCAAGCCTATCATGCGTCCTCGGGGCCGCTTAAAGAGCCTTCCCACTCGTGCCACCAAAACCACTAAATTCCAAGTACCAGAGACCTTTTTGCCTGCCAAGAAATGATCGATTGCACAGCTTCAACCAACGAGCCAATTACGCTGTCCTGCAGATGCCCGTGCAAGCAACCCTGACCGCTGCACTTGTCCCCTTCGAGTCGTCTGTGTTGGGGCTCGAGGCTGGCACACAGCTAGGGCTCGTCTATCACGAATCATCTGTCACAACCCGGAAATCCCATCCTGATCGGCCCAGTCTAAGTATAAGACCTCGAACAACCGCGACCTTCTTGGGTCCTTGGCGCCCGACGCTGTCCCCCCACCATCCCGTGCATCTCTATCAGGACTACCGAGTATCATAAGACTGTCTAGAATGTCTTCTCCATAGCCTTTGAGGCGAAGCCTGGTTGGCTTGTGGCAGCAAGTCACAGCTGCTCCTTCACGAACGTGTCTCTGCTACATGGCCCTTGTTATTATTACTTCTTCCATTACATCAGGAGACTGACGGAGATGCCAAGGCGTTCTGGTCCTGAGCATAGGGCATATTCCCTAAACCCTGGGACAGATCTTTGTACACTATCGCTTGCCAAAGCATCCCATGCGTACATACAGCAACAGCGGTGGGGGTCTGGTGACGCCGCAGTGGAGAGGCTTGTGGAGACAAAGACGCATTGGTTGTTCCCATCTGTGTGGGCTTGATGCAGCATCATCACACACATGCATCGCAGCATTGCTCGTGTGGCAAGAAGCATTGATAGGTAGGCAGAAGCACTCTAGAACGCCATATCATGCCCGTCCAGCATGTCAGCAACAGGTTTCGGCCGTGCTCTCTTCGGTTGGCGGGGGTAAGATTGAGGATGTCGTTGAAACGGGCCAATGAAAGTGCGCACGTGGACACTAAACTGCGTGATGGCTAAAGTACCGGACTTGGCAGGAACTGGGCTCGTACCCTCTTTTGGGTTTAGGCCTTTCTTGCCGTGAATGCCCCCTCGACCGTAAATGCCCTGGAGCGGCGGCTAACTCCTAGCAGATCCGACTACTCTCGGACAAGTTAATGAATACGGAGTACTGTGGGACACTTCACACAACAATAAATATCAAGACCGGTGTCTGGAGTCAAAGGCAGGACACCGGCACTTGCGTTTGATGATATTGCATGTCACGTGTTACAGGGATTTCGTTCTGGAATATTCCGTCCTGTTCACCGATCAGGTCGACTACATTATGATTATATACATGACTTGCGTGATATCAGCATCTGATGGGAAACATAAGAAATAGATTTCCCTTTCGTCCATCGCCACCACAATTGATCTTCATTTCTCCACAATCCACATTCGATCGACATCCCATTACGGAGCAGTTTTCGGTTTTGGTTTTCTTGACTAGCTAAGTAAACGCCAGTCTCACCATAGTTGGGGTCTACTCTGTATCGAGCTCTTTCTTCACGTGCTCTCGCGATACCGCTTCTCAGTCATTGCATCAATCTCTTCATGCTAACTGCTGGTGCAGAACAAAAACCAAATGAGCTCATTTCCTCTCAACCCTCGCGGCTACATTCATTACTTAGGCAATAACCTGCTAACCTTGACTGCCAGTGTCTGCCCCAGGAACTACGCCGCGGGGCATTGCTTTTTTCTAGATTTTCTAGGTTGGTGGCGCTCCTTCTCACAACGACGTGTTGGTACTTGGTGGGTACAGAATATTTGACGGAACTCCAAGTGCCTTAACAAGTGTGGAGATGAATAAATCTCGAAAGACCTCAAACAGCTACCGCCTCAAGAGCAACATGCAACAGTTATGACGGCTACAAGAACGTTTCAACCATCATCTGAATCTCCGGCTACTCTTCGGGGACCTCGCTCGATCGCTCCCAGCCCCGCAGGCACCCAAGTGGCAGATGAGTTTCACGCCCTACCGTTACATATCTATCTCAGTATACAACACCATCGGCTGCTATATCGTTCTAACGGATCTATTTCACAGTGGTTGAGGTGCTTTCGATGGTATGGCAAAGAACGTGAGACACGACTTTGACTCCAATTCTCGATTCCTGTGTGTGGGCCAGATCTACTTCGCCTCTTTATTGAACATCCGTGTATGGATTGAAATAATTTCAGGCAACGAGGTCCTCCAACGACGCCTCGAGCAATGACACAAAGCAGGCATACAATCTACCCCTAAGCCCGTCCTCACCGAAGCGCATGGCGCTCGATGAAAGACCATCGCCCTTTTAGAATGTGGAAGGAGTCGAGCGTTTCGTTCTCCTACATGAACAAAGTGAGAACCGCATTCTGGCGGACTACGCCCTTGGCGATATAGAACCCCCTGTAAAAACTACGTCAAACCCTCGGCCACATTACACCCACCGAAGGGACCCTATATCAACAAGCTATTGGTGGTGTGAGGAGTGCTTCGAACGCGCTGAGCTCCCGAAGATCTTTTACCGTCTGGACATGTTTGAAAGCAAAGCGAGCGCGCAAACGAGGAGTCTTAGACGGCAAAAGTCAAGAAGAGAATGAACCACATTAACTATACCTTTATCCTCATCTTAATCTCTTGACGCAGGGACTCACCACGCTCCTACCCTTAGCTAGACTTATGCACCCTAGAGACAACATTCTGTTAAGATCGTTCGTATCTTCAGATAGTAAACATAGACTCCCGGAGCCTTTTTACACGATTCCAAATCCCCCATCCCCCCCTCCCACCAGCGTTCCATCAAACAACCAACCCCGTCGGCCCACCCCTTGGTCTCCTCATCCCCCAATACCAAGTCTATCCCCAAGACTCGTCAATATCCGCAAGAAAGTCAAGAGTTTTCAGCTGGCGTACTGAAAACACTAGAAAATACACGTGAACATGAAAATTGATGGCATAATCTCCCCCATGGATCCAACCGAAACACCAAAAAAGTTGACGGGACCGAATCCAGGTAATCAAGAGGAAGGTGCAGTTCGAAACGTTCCGTAAGCGCGTAGAAAGAACCAAAAGAGCGCCCACAGCATTTCCGAATCCGACCCTCACTTTTGTCTCTCGGCTTCTATAAATTTGAAATGCGCACCATATCTTTTTCCCTTCACACTCACACACTCAACTTTGCGTGAAGTAAACCCCACTTCTCTCATGCCATACACATACTTACCAGATTGTCAAACATACAAAGTAAGTTTGCAAGTGAAGCATTCCACTCATTCCATCTTGCAATTAATTTTTTCGCAATTAATTTTTTTTATCAATACGGGTTTAATGACTTCAAAAGTTATAATTAGTACACTTGAGATTCGTTTATTGATTTTAAAACATTGTTCATATATTTTTAGATAGATGTATTTAAAGTCCGAGAGTTTATTTATATTACTCAACTTTATCTGTTCTCTGCATTAGGGATGTAAGTGTAACGAACGACGATGATAATGTTTCTCGTTGAGTCAGTTGCTGAAGCATGAATTTTGAGTAGCAACAGGGGTGCAAGCTATCACAGAATGATTGGTTTCAGAATAAGATCAGCTAAGTTTAGGAAATATAATGTTCGAAATTCTCCCCTTGGATGGTGAATATTTCTCTACTTTGTAGATGGAATGTTAGGATCTACTATAGTCTCCTATAAAAGAACAATTTTGAGTATAAATTTTACTACGTGATTTAACAACAACGCCAGATTGACTTGTATATACGTCGTAAGCATTGATATTGTCAGACGCATTATTTCGATCGCCTTGTCTCGCCCATCACATTCTGCTTCTCCTTCTTCTTAATTTTCAACCTTTTCTGCTCCGTATCAAAATTCCTTCCCTTATCTGCCAAGCTATCCCATTCTCTCTTCTCTTCATCCCGTAATTCGCCCGGGAAGAACGTCTGTCGCATACTCGCTCCGACGTGTGGGTAGCTCTCTTCCACCTGGAGCAAAGCACCCATAACTTTCTTATTTCCAATAACCTCAATGAAATCTAGATGAACCCCAAAGGCGCTCGGTTTCCTTTGCCAGCCTGCAACAGCAACATTATCTAGCATCCCTATGCCACCGACAGCTAATAAGAACCACGAGTTTTCTTTCTGACCGGCTGCGGAAATGAGCAGAAGTATCCACAAGACGGCTAGCACAGCAAGTGCAATCCTTGTAGACATTGTAGCAGATACATTCACGTTCACTGGCCCAGCCGCCAAATCTTCCAGGTCGAGGCCTCTTCCATGCTCTACAATAACGATAGCATGTTGGCTTCCGTTTCCCCTGGTGAGGATGACTGTCTTATTAGTGTTGCGCCGACATGCCCATTTCTCCTTCTTCCACTGCGGAAAGCTCCCCGATAAAAATGCAAGGACAATCCCGGACGCTGTGATCATCAAGATTCCCCAGTCTCCAAATAAGCCATAGGGGATTGCTGAAATGCCAAGCTGGATCAGTGCAACCACGAAGCCGCTGCAGTAAATCCAGTCTTGCACTGGAACACCCTGCTCCCGTTCAGTGCTTTGTTTGTAGATCGACACACAAAGCCCTACTTGCGTACTCTTTATCAGCTTCTCCTGCGAGCTTTCCTCCGCTTTCTTCTTGTCGTCAGCCCACTTTTCCTCTATCATACTCTCTACTTTAATTCGTGCATCTTTACTCATCCAGCTCTCAAAATCCCTGACAAGTCTTCCTAATATCCAGCTAGAATTATTCCTCACATATCCATTCTTTCCGTTGATGACGATGCTTGGGCTATCTGGTGCCGATGGCATGAGCTTGTTCTCACCCACGGCGAAGACAAGGGCTGATACTCCGTAAGCGACCCAGCCTAAAGTAGAGAAGTGGATTAGAATACTTCAATCCAGTGCAAGGGGCATGACGTTGAATGACTCTGAACTCGCCAAATGAGAACGCGACAGGTGTCAGGGCTCCCCCAGCGAGCTGTGCGAGAGCACGACTGATAACGTCGGGGCCGAGGATGAGAAGGACGGAGAAGACATCGCTCGGATGAGTCCATTGGGAGCGGAACTCTTGACGGGCCGTGGTGAAGTCAAAAGTTTGTGATCGCGGCATCAGGGAAACAAAAAACGGCGCCATTAGATATATCGGCAATAGTAAAACAAGGGGCTTCAGAGCTTTACAGTTATGATCTGAATAGTCGAATGATGCTATCGGGGACGTGGAATGATTCTCTGCACTAATCTATAATTATGGCATGACTTATCATCAACTGAATGAAGATGAGTCCTCGTAGCAACAAAGCGCTGCGGCTATTCATCTATTCTATGCAAAAATGTGGTTACGATTTTCGATTTAGGCGAAAATCGCGGGGCATAAAGCACAAGCACACGCATGCTCTCACATGCTCGTTGTCTACAATTCTACTGACTTGAGATTAGGTCGCGCAATGAGATGGAAATATCACGACAAGATGAAATGAGTTTAGATGAAGCAATTTTGAAAAAAAATGGAGAGAACTTTATCTCACTTTCATCTCACTTTCATTTCATTGAAATATATAACCCAAACCCTTTTGGGAACGTCAGGACTCTTTTCCCAGTGTTCAAAGCCCTAGCTGCCTAGAACCAAAAACCTTCCTCTCGTTCCTCGTTCCAAGGCAATGGAAAATTCAAAGGCACCACCTTGTCACTCATAATAGTTAATTCAGTAACCAATGCAACTTCGTCGCCTCTACCGATCCGCCGTTTAGAACTGCGCTTTCAGCAATCTCACCTATAGCATCAACACCCAATTCCGGTGTCTCTACACTGCTCAGAGTCGCAAGTAGTACAACGGGGCAGTGGATTCCCTGGACTAGATCATTGCTGCATAATATTCTTGTCTTCCCATATGGCAGAGTCTCATCGATCCATTTTTCGAGCTTTACCGTCTTCAGTCCTGGGAACATAGAGATCTGAACTTGCACCTCGCCCGCGTTCTTATCAATCACTATCAAATCGAAAAAGACCTTCTCTTCCGGCTCGTTATAACCACGATGCTTAACCGATTTGACTGCCACAGTATACCAATATCCGACTAGCATACCCATCGCGCAGTCATAACTGTCGTTGATCTCACCTTGTAGCTGCACGAGGTACTTCGGTGCCCATGAGTAAGGTGGGGGAAGTCCACGAGGACCATGCATTCCAGCAATCCTAGACACATGTCGTGGTTGCGAGCGAAATATCTCCATGATCCCATCTTCGTACGTCCAACCAGTCTTCCATTCAAGTCTGAGTAGTGCAAAAAATGCTCGAGCATAGTCGACATCATTGGTGGTTGATCGGTGATCACAGGACATTGCAATATCGGCCAAAGATATACCAACATCCGAATGAGGGAGAAGGCGGTCGAAAGTGAGCCGTAGTTGATGCCATCGAGGGTAATCTAAGACCTCTTGCTGCTTGAGAGCAGTGACCATGTCCTCAAAATCAATGACATGAGTAGCTGTGATGATCTTGGCCTTTCGTGCCAATTTCACCTCCTGATACGTCCAGACTCTCGTCAGCCACTGCCCGCAAGAGAGAAGTGCAGCTGCATCTAAGGGATCGCCTGAGCTGAGCTGCAGAGTGAGACCGTCTAGAATAATTATAGCCTCTGCATTTCTGTAGACGTTGTGAAGACTGTTGATGATGAGTACTTTCAAAGATTCATAGCTTCCAGACGCAGTCGGCAAATCGGATTTCCTCGGAATGGCTAGAAGATCAAACCAGATCCATTCCCAACCGGTCCTACCAATTATATCCATCATCCGCGTGAAATGAGACATGTTGAAGCCTCGTGGATCCTGCTCACTTTTCTCGTCATTGAATTCCAACCCAAGAGTTTCCCCCCAGACGTGCGATATTGCAGCATAACCTGAGTCTAGGATACGGAACTGACCCCATTTGTTAACACAGAGTACTCTGCCCGATGTGGCTGCCTGCTCCATCATCTCCAAAGGGGGCTTCACGAAAAAGGACGAAGAGATCGTGTGAATGTTCAAGACTTTAATCCCACGGACAGCTTTTTCTCGATCTGCCTTTGTAGCCATCAGCAGAAACGGTGATCCCACAACTGCAACAGTGTTAACAGCTCCAAGCATAGCAACTTTCATTCCAAGCTCTTTCCAACGCCGAGAACCGTTTGGTAGAGTACGGAATTCGGGCCCGAGAGGATAAAGTTTCCTACCCGAAATGGGTGGGAAAAATCGGAAAAGAGCCGCGACATGGTTAGGAGACCAGTTGCGGAGTTCGTTCAGGGATGCTAGTAAGGCTCGTTGAGGTCCGATCCAGTTTTCTTTCAGGATCTGCTGGATCTGTTCTTGTATGGCTTGCCCTGCTACATCGACTGAAGATGCATCAGCGCTGTCAGCGTTGGTGGCCGACTCCATGACGGACGCATTACACAACAACACTCAGATAGAACGATCAATGAACATGATTTGCTCAGGAACAAGATGTCAGAAGATGAGGTGTGGGGGCTTGTGAGGCTGAACGAAGCCGAACGTGATTGGCCCCTCACTGCCTAAAGATACTCGTGCCGCCGAGAAGTGTTTAGGCTGTGTACTTGATAGACGATGCAAAAACCAGACGGCAGCCAGAATATTCTCGTCACAAAGTGATCTCATACATATGAATCGATTTATTCGAGGTTCAATGACTGCGGCTTACACTCTCGATATTACAGCCAGAGACTTTCAGGCCATACAGGAAGCAGCTGCTTCAAGGGTTAAACGCGATGGTCAACCCGGAACAGTAGCAGCAAAATTCGAAGTCGTAAAAGTGAGCGAATGCAGAGAATTGGCTTCAGTTAGGGCCAAAAAAGAGGAGGAGAAGGCTGAGTTGAAGAAGCGACCATCCGGCGTCACAACGGCTGAGTTCCTACTTTCTTAGAGGAATATTGAGAACATTCAAATCGTAGGACGAACTCCGAATTTGAAGCTATTCGGAGTTCAGTTGGGTTGCCAAAAAAAAAACGACACCGAGCCGAGGTCGCATAGTGGTGGCCACGATTACGAGGTCAAAAAACTAATTATTCGGAATGGCCTCCGTACCGCAACTGCACTACCACGAAAATCAAACGAACACGCAAATAGCCAAATGTAATGACAACAGCATCAATTATACGTAGAAATGTTAGATGATATGAATTATAATATATATCTATCCATGAAAGTGATTGTCACCCTGTTTAAGAATAATCTGATCCATCCGATGCTTCTGATTCATAATCAAAGGATTAATATTCTTTTCTACGAGTAGTATGGTTTGAATTTTTGAATTCTTGTGGGTATGGAAGCTTATCTAATCAACTACGTTAGCCCTACGGAGGCCAATTGCGGATTCCGAATAATTAGTTTTTTGACCTCGTAGGTGCGTGAGGGCTCTAATTTAGCGTGCGCGGAAACCTCGTGCAAACAAGTAGAATCTGGTGAACGTTTGATGATTCTCTTAAATCCGTGCAAACTCCACTGTAAATTTCTATTGACCTTATACATAGATATGCATCGACCAATCCACAACACTGCGAAGCTTCCTCGGCGACTATTCGAAGAAATTGGTGTCGCAGGTAACCTTTACTCCACGTAATACATACCTCGTGGCTGATATGCCGTAGAAGGAAATAATGCGGGTCGGAACAAGCGCACTGGGTCTGCAGTCCGCAAAGAGCGCAGAAAGGTCGCAAGAATACAGAAGAAGGCCAGGAACCTACCGTCAAAGTCGGTATCCTTACAAAAGACTTTGAAGCAGCAGTCAAATCAAAGGAACTACAGTGATAGCGACAAGTCCTCGTCTGCTACTGAGGAGCATCAAAACAGGGCAGTTGCTGAACCATTAAAACACCACAAGTTGATACTCAGGCCCGCAAGACCAAGTTACGACCCATACTCAAAGGGTGGAATCCGGGCTCCTTGTTCACATTCACCGCCTCCGCGAGTCAGAGTATCCCAGGGGACAAAGGACCGGCTGGCTGCCGATGATGAAGAGATCGCAGCTCTGGAGAAGGCGTTGGGAGTGAAGGGCAAGAATAAGCTACCTAAAGCCTTTGAGGAAGATGGTCTGAATGAACTGTTGAGTGGATTGGACGATACGGGACTTTCGGAAGAAGCTTCATTGGGAAAGAGGAAGAGGGGCGAGGGAGATGAGTGGCTGGAAAGGAAAAGACAGAAAGCTCTGAGGATGCTCCAAGGCACTGATGAGATTGCTGCCGAAGATACCTCTTCGGCAGAGGCTAGTGGTCGCGAGGAAGGAAATCTGAGCGATGATAATCCGGAAAACGAGGAAGATTCAATGGATAACGATGAGGATGAGGCTGTTTCTTTTGAGGAACCAGACGAAGACTTGTCATCACCACATGCTACGACCCAAAAGGTCCGAGAAAATCCATATGTCGCTCCTGTGGCGCCTTCTGATGGTACAGCACCTTATAGTAACGTCCCGCCTTTACTGAGAGATGCGAACGGAACACAATCAGAAGAAATCTCGCGTCTGAGACGAAAGATTCAAGGCCTTCTCAATCGAATGTCAGAAGCTAATCTTGTCTCCATTCTCGGAGAAGTAGAAAAACTGTATCGAGACAACCCCCGACAACATGTGTCCACAAAGCTACTTGACCTACTATTGGGCTTACTTTGCGATCCCACGAGCTTGCAAGACACGTTCATTATCTTACATGCAGGCTTTATTGCAGCTATATACAAAATCATAGGAATGGATTTCGGAGCGCAGGCGATCCAAAGAATTCATGAGGAGTTTAACAAATTTTACAAATCTGAAGCAGGTGGGGACAGTAAAGCCAAGAGGTCGATGAATCTCACAAGTTTACTGTCAGAATTGTACAATTTTCAGGTTATTGGTAGCAATCTGATCTATGACTTCATTCGCCTTTTCCTAGAAGAACTGACAGAGACTAATGCTGAACTACTATTGAAAATTATGCGCAGTAAGTTTGTGGACGCTAATTGCGATGATGAAACGAAAATACCTTCTTACGAATTTACTAGGCTCTGGGCTGCAACTCCGGCAAGACGATCCATCCTCATCACGGAATATTGTCGTTTTGCTTCAACAAGCGATTGAAAAAGCTGGGCATACAAACCTATCTGTGCGGACGAAGTTCATGATTGAGACCATCTACAATATAAAGAATAACCGTGTCAAGACTGGCATTGCTGCATCTACAGTCACCTCGGAACATACCATTCGAATGAAAAAGATACTAGGTTCTCTCAACACTCGGAACATCAAAGCTAGTGAGCCTCTCAGAATTGGACTCAAGGACATCCAGGAAACCGACAAACGAGGAAAGTGGTGGCTAACAGGAGCAAGCTACAAGGACGAAGTTCGAGATTCTGGCGAACAGATTACAAATATACCCAGCTCAACCACAAAGGGTAGCAAAGAAGCAAGAACATTAGACAGTGCAGCTACAGATTTGATAGCTCTTGCTAAGGAACATCGCATGAACACTGACGTTAGGCGCTCTATCTTTATTGCAATCATGTCTGCCACCGACTATAATGATGCCTATCTTAGCTTGCAGAAGCTAGGCTTGAAGAAGAAACAAGAGCAAGAGATACCGAAGGTGCTGGTCCACTGCTCTGGAGCTGAGAAATTATACAACCCGTTTTATACTCTGCTCGCACGGCGAGTGTGTTCAGACAGGAAGCTCAAAATGGGGTTTCAGCTGTCATTGTGGGAGCTGTTTAGACGTATGGGTGAAGGCGAAGACGACAACAAAGAGGATGATGACAGTGATGACGAGGACACACTCTCGCTGAGATATCTAGTCAACCTGGCGAAGATGTTTGGCACTCTCGTAGCAGAGGGTGGTTTAGGGCTCGGTATACTTAAGGTAAGTGCTCCTATTCACGTGTCCAAAACGAAATACCAAGACTGATGTCGCTAGATGCTCAACTTTGCCTACCTACAAACCAAGACTCGAACCTTTGTTGAACTCATGCTGATTACCATTTTCCTTGAATTACAGCGCGATTCAGGAGATGGGAAGGCAGAAGCACCTATTATTGAGATCTTTCTTGGTCCCAAAGAGGCTCCAATCATGGCCAGAGGCTTGCAATACTTTCTGAAAAGGGTTGTTAGCAAGACTGATGTGGCTGGTAGCGAACAAGATAAGGAGAATGTCAAGTGGGGATGTAAAGTAGCAGGCGATGCTCTGAAAGCTATAGTTTCTGGAACAATCGTGGGCGAGTAGGACCGGGGACAGGCTCTCATCCGATTTGTGAAACCTTACAATCCCAGGATCTGGGATAGACAGAGCCAAAGAGGCATCTTCAAACCATTCAATATCTCGTCCGTCAGCTCTATCCACTTTATGCACTTTGGAATGAAGTCTCTGGCCTACCTTGAACTAAAATACATTGAAACTTAAGAGTACATACCTCGTAGATGTTGGTCAGCGGAAAGGATTAACTTCGCGTAACGGACCTTGTAGGGCTGATCGCTGTTGCCGCCACTGGCCGAGCTCCGGTCCAAAGAAATCATGAACACCGAAGATTGAGCTACATTTTCCAAGAAAGCGAAGCATACTTCTTGGTCTAAGGTTTTCCTCTTCCAGCTTCATCCTCGGTCTTTCCTCGCTGTTTAGTGGCGTTTCATTATGTTCCGCAACCTGGTACCCAGAGCGTCTTCAAGGACCATATTAAGACCATTGAGCGCCAGTTCCTCAAGCGCATTCGACCCACCAACATTCTATTTCGTCAATCGGACGTGGAGAGGATACGCGACAGAAGCTCGTAAGCCAGTTCATCAGAAGAATAGTGAGGCAGTGCTGATTGCTGGTAGAGGAGCATGATCTTGTCATCATTGGGGGTGGCGTCGGAGGCTATGTCGCGGCAATAAAAGCAGGACAAGAGGGCATGAAGGTATGAGGCATCCGGGACGTAAGTTTTAGTCAAACGACCGGCAAAGGCTTATGCTGGTCTAGGTGGCATGTATAGAAAAGCGCGGAGCCTTGGGAGGAACATGTCTTAACGTCGGCTGCATACCCTCAAAATCGTTACTCAACAACTCACATATGTACCACCAAACTCTGCATGACACGAAAAAGCGTGGTATTGAAGTTGGCGAGGTCAAGCTCAATCTAAAACAGATGATGGCCGCAAAGAACACATCTGTGGACGGTCTAACGAAGGGGGTAGAATTTCTATTCAAAAAGAACAACGTCGAATATGTAAAGGGTACTGCTGCATTTTCTGGGGAGCACGAGGTCAAGGTCAATCTGATAGACGGCGGAGAGCAAACGTTCAGAGCCAAAAATATCATCATTGCTACAGGCAGCGAAGCCACACCCTTTCCAGGCCTGAACATAGATGAAAAAAAAGTGGTCACAAGTACAGGAGCAATTGCGCTGGACAAAGTGCCGGGAAAGATGGTGGTTATTGGCGGTGGTATCATTGGTCTTGAAATGGTTGCTCCGCCTATTTGAGTATACCTGTCCAACACGGAAAACTGACGGAAATCGAACAGGGCTCAGTATGGTCCAGATTAGGGTCCGAGGTGACAGTGGTCGAATTCTTAGGACAGATCGGAGGCCCTGGGATGGATGCCGAAATCTCAAAAGCGACCCAAAAAATATTACAAAAGCAAGGCATGAAATTTAAGCTTAACACCAAAGTCCTCGGTGGCGACGACAGTGGCGAGGGCGTGAAGCTCGAGGTCGAAGCCGCTAAAGGTGGAAAAAAAGAGACCGTGAGTCCCACTCCGCATTCCCGCCCCTTTATGCCTAACTAAATCCCCCGTAGCTCGACGCAGACGTTGTCCTAGTCGCCATCGGCCGCCGGCCCTACACAGCCGGCCTTGGCCTCGAAAACATTGGCCTCGAAGTCGACGACAGAGGCCGCCTCGTAATCGACCAACAATACTGCACCAAGCTCCCCCACATCCGCGTCATCGGCGATTGCACTTTCGGACCCATGCTCGCCCACAAAGCCGAGGAAGAAGCCGTTGCCGCGATCGAGTACATTAAAAAGGGCTACGGCCATGTCAACTACGGCGCAATCCCCAGCGTCATGTACACACACCCCGAAGTTGCATGGGTTGGCCAGAACGAAGCAGAATTGAAAGAGCAAGGGATCAAATTCAAAACGGGTAGTTTTCCGTTCAGTGCCAATTCAAGGGCGAAGACGAATCTAGAGACGGAAGGGCTAGTCAAGTTCTACGCTGATGCGGAAACGGACCGGATACTGGGCATTCACATTGTAGGGCCGAATGCGGGGGAGATGATCGCGGAGGGGGTGCTGGCGATCGAGTACGGGGCGAGTAGTGAGGATGTTGGGAGGACGAGTCATGCGCATCCGACGTTGGCGGAGGCGTTTAAGGAGGCGGCGATGGCGACGTACGGGAAGGCGATTCATTACTAGGGGGTTTTTGTGGGATGCGGAGGAGAATGGCTAGGTTGTGGGATATGTGAATTGCGACTTGTAGCATAGGAGTTTCTTGTCTAAAGGTCGCTGGGGAAACTCAATTCCTCAGGTTATTCCAGTGTCTTCATACGTTTATCAAGGGTTTCTGGGTGAGACATTCTAATATCAGAGGGTTGTGGGTGAGCAATGTCTTGCATCTGCTGGTTTGGTGTGGTAGACAAGACAAAAGCTCTGCTCAGAGGCGAACGGAGCGTTATCTCCCCACTCTATATGACAGTGAAGGTGCGCAAATAGGTCCAAAGAAATCAAAGAAATTCGAAAGTGCAGCGATGGACGGTTGTTATTAGAGGCAGAGGCGGTAAACCACCTGATGAATAAAAATGCTTCAATCAAGACCCAACTCCCTCCCCAAACACCATATTCTCAATCCGCAACACCAAAATCAAATAAACACCAACTCAAATAATGACATGTCATTCATACACCGAGTCATACCCTCCTCCGTACCCTCCGTACCTGCGTCCACCACCAAGCCCCCTCCTCCCATATCCCATCCCCATCCCCTCGTTATCATAGCTATGCGACCCATGCAGCCTCGGTAACCCATAACAGTCCCCACCATAATGGGCCGGTAAGCGGCCTGGACGGGAAATTTGACGGGAGCCGCTGCTGCTAAGAAACGTATTAGCGATGGGCGTTTTCTCTGCATGTATAATGGATGTGTGAGATGCATACTGGCTACTTCGGCGGTTTGAAAGACCTGGGCCTGGGTTGATGGGACCGGTGCCGTCGGGGTAGAGGTAGTTGTGGGAGTAAGGGTCTCGCCGGGTGTGGCGAGAGGCAAAGTAGTCGTCGCGGTAGGGGGAGGGCAGGTAGCGGGAGCTTGGGTAGCCGCCGTGGTTATTGTAGCTGCGGTGGTAGTCGGAGTAGTCGTTATCCCAGGATACCATGGTGACGATTTGGGGTTTCCAGATGATCTAAATCAGTGGTGGAACGCGGTAGCGAAAAGGTAGGGAAGATTTAGGGACACTTTGAAAAGAACGCCGTCTGAAGGGAGATACTATATTTTTTTGGGGAAGAGCGATGATTTTATAACCATCTCCAAGCGTTTCTTTCGTAGTCACAGGGCATTAAAAGCATGGACCGGATGTTTGCTTGTGCCAGAAGCAAACTCGAGGCTTAGCCTAGGCTCAATGAGTTCGCTAAGAAGTTCGCCTCAGTATGCTTATAGCCGTTCCAGGAGCACAACTGGCAAGCAGGACCATCTGTCGTTTTTATCGACCAATGAAGCTTGTCCTGTAATGATTGTGGCACTTTCAAGGGCACTGAGCGAGATTGCTGCATGCGGCATGCCGTTAGATCAGTTCTTCCAGCAGGCGAGATTCGTGTTGGCTTGTCTCCATCGTTACGCTGTTTCCAAGAAGATTTTTTCCAACATCTAGGGGACCAGGTATTTGTCTTCAAGCTTGAGGCTTGGATCATTAAACCACTCTTGGTTGACAAACCTCAGGACTTGAGACGCTCCTGTTCTGGCCGAATCTTGATCTTTGCTTCGACACTCTAAGTATACTAAGTGTAATTAATTAGCAAATTGACTTCGTAATAATGGAACTCCATGCTGACTCTTGATCTTGGGCTCTGTGCCTGATGCTCTCACAGTAAAACGGATTCCTTGGTCAAGCGATGTCCCACCAAGCCAGCACGTTATCATCTGACTGCTTGTGGAAGATGGCAATGTAGGCACATGGTTTTTAGTACTAGAATCGTAGGCTTGAGTGAGGTCTCGCCAGCGAACGACTTTCCGATCACCAATGGAAGGTGGGAAAGGATCCCCAAGTTGCCGTATTTTGTCAAAAATTTTCTTTGTTATGCTGACGTTGGGAGACCTCCAATATGTGTTCGCCGTCTCGAAATAGCCGTATAGATCATAGAGCCTTTGTAGCCTAAGCCATGGTGAACCCCAGTGACTGGTAGCACTAAGGAAGAGTATAGCTGCGGCAATTCCATCTTTGTCGAAAACAACATCTGGAATCATATATCCAAGGGCTTCTTCATAGGCGAAATGGACCTGTTTTCCATGCTTCTGCAGATCCAATCCACGGTTACCAAGCCATTTGAAGCCGGTAAGAGTTTCTTCGACGCTGAAGTCATTTTCTGCTGCCATACAGGATAGCATTTGCGACGAGACCGCTGAAATGAGCATATAGTCGTCAGGTTTTGCACCTGGGGATATTCTAGATCGTAAGAAATCTCCAAGGAGAACACCAACTTGATCGCCTTTAAACTGATGCCATCGTTCCCCAATCTTCTCGGCAACGGCAAAGCGATCTGCATCGGGATCGTTAGCTAGGATCAGGCGGATACCTGCTTGATCTGCCGTAGACATTGCAAGATCAAGAGCTCCCTTTTCTTCGGGGTTAGGATATTTTACTGTCGGGAAATCGGGATTTGGCTGAGCCTGCTGTCCGACTATTGTCATAAATCCACTGAGGTGGATCGCATTGAGGGCATCCGCCATGTATCTAAGCCCTACACCGTGCATGGGAGTATACACAAATCTGGGAGGCTTGCGATCACCCGGTAAGCTTCCAATTCTTGCAACTAATTCAAGGTATTTTGCTTTCATGGGAAGCAATATCGGCTCCTGAAGATCCTTATTCTCTGTGACACTCCAGGTTAATGGTTCCAGATTTCTTAGAATACAAGCAGCAATCATAGAATCTGCTGGGGAGTTGATTTGACATCCATTCGAGCCATAGACTTTATATCCATTGTCTTGGGCAGGATTGTGGCTGGCGGTAATCATTATACCTGCGGCAGCATGTAGTTGTGTCACACCGAAAGGGACCATTGGGGTATGAACCAACTCTTCATACCACCAGACTTTGATGCCTTTACACATGAACGCAGCAGCAGTGAGTTCTGCAAAGTTCATAGAATTATGTCGGGCATCATGGCCGATCACAACTCCCGCTGTAGCTGCACCTGGTTCATTTTCCAATAGATATTCAGCCAATCCTTGGGTGGTTTGTATTATTGTCAAACTGTTGAGTCGAGAAAAACCTGCTCCCATTTGAGCTCTCAAGCCGGCTGTGCCAAATGTAAGTCCTAGTGGTCGTCTTAGCATCTCCATCTAGATTTATGAAGAGTATGCGGTATTGCTGCTACTTACTATCACTGAGTCGAAGTTGAAGCTCATCAATCTTCCCGTACTCAACAAGGGTTTCAATCTCGGACCTGGTAGCAGGGTCCTTCCAAATGTAAGCACATAGACGCATTGTGTTGAACGTTGACTTTGCTTATAACCTTGTCCAATCGTAGCCATTCTTCGGCAAGCTTCTCCATACCCGTGTTTCAGACGCAGCGAAAGAGATGTCGTAAAGAACGCCTTGAGAGCAGCGAGACGAGAAAGAAACAAGAAGTTATGTGGATGGAGGGCATAAATCAATATACAGCTTTCTAAAAATCTATGCTAAGAATGACAGAAACCCATAAATCTATCTCTGAAACAGGAAACTATCGACAGGGTTCAAGACCAAGCCTTCAAATATATGTAGACCGTTACTAATGTTGACCGAAAAAGGATAAATAAGTTTGGGGACACGATCGAACCTCGGTTACAAAGGCCTTACGGGTATTCTATTTCAGTTACTAGCGTTTTTCTCAGTCCTAACCAGAATACCGAGTGCTTGGTGGTAGCAGCGCAGGCTGCCCGGCATGGTTTCAGGTAGCACCACAAGGGTGCCTCGTAAGGAAGTGATCTTGTCTCGGAATCAGGTTGAGAGCATGATTGCAGATGGTAAAACTGTCATAATCTTAGACAACAAGGTTCTTATGGTGGACGCATGGCTCAAGTATCACCCTGGAGGTGATAAAGTAATAATGCATATGGTGGGCCGGGACGCTACCGACGAAGTCAATGCGTAGGTACCACCGATGTTTATGATACGGCACTGCTAATGCATCTAAAGGCTGCACTCGGAGGAGGCACGAGAGCGCATGCTCAGCTATCAAATCGGCAAAATAGACGGACGGTGGAACAACTTCTTACCTCCCATACGAGGCGGCACATTTCGGAAATATAGCGAGCCAGGGGAGCCAGATACAGCAGAATATAGAGCTGAAATCTTGAGTCAGGCCAGCACTCCACCAAGATCTCCGATATTCGAGGCGGCTGAACCGTCTAACAAACTCAGACGACGAGGTATTAGGAAGTATTCGGGTCTACATGAAGTTTCCTTCCTTTCATCATTGTCGTCGATTAAGTCACTTGAAAATCCAAAAATAAGCAAGCTGTCCCATATGGATGCCTATACCCAACAAGAAATCTATCTGGATCTCGCCAAATACCCTGCATTAGATCATGCTACACAAGATAATATTGTACAACGGTACCGTATATTGAATGATCGAATCCGAGCGGAAGGGCTTTACCAATGTGACTACACTTCCTACCTCTTCGAGATCAGTCGGTACCTTCTGCTGTTCAGTATGTTTCTTCTGTGTCTACGGATGGGTTGGTATGGTACCAGTGGCCTTTCCCTCGGTTTCTTCTGGCACCAATTAGTATTTACAGCCCATGATGCCGGACACATGGGAATAACTCATAGCTTCGCCGTCGATACGGTGATAGGAATTGTGATTGCAGACTTTCTGGGAGGCCTTAGTCTAGGCTGGTGGAAGCGAAATCATAATGTACATCATATAGTTACGAACTCGCCGGAGCATGATCCGGATATTGAGCACATGCCTTTCTTTGCCATTTCACACCGGTTCTTCGAATCTCTTCGAAGTACATACTACGACCGAGTTATGGCCTACGACCCGTTTGCGAAGTTCATCGTACGATACCAGCAATACCTCTATTATCCAATCCTCGCCCTCGGGCGCTTAAATCTGTATCGTCTCAGCTGGGAGTATCTTCTCTTAGGACTCGGACCAAGAAAAGGTCCTGCGTGGTGGCACCGATGGTTGGAGCTTGCTGGACAGGCCTTTTTCTGGGCATGGTTTGGATACGGCGTTGTCTACAAGTCTATCCCGACCGTTGGCAGCCGAGTACTTTTTATCATGATTAGCCACATCGTTACCGCACCTCTTCATGTCCAAATTACTTTGAGTCACTTTGCCATGAGTACAGTGGACCTTGGTGCGAACGAATCATTTCCACAGAAGATGCTTAGAACCACTATGGATGTCGATTGCCCACAGTGGCTTGACTTTATCCACGGAGGTCTGCAATTTCAGGCTGTACATCATTTGTACCCCCGCATTCCACGGCAAAACCTCCGCCGAACGCAGAATCTTGTGCAGGAATTCTGCCAAGAAGTCGAGATACCATATGCCTTATACGGCTTTGTGGACGGTAATAAGGAAGTCATTGGACGGTTGGGAGAAGTTGGACGACAAGCGGCCATCTTGGCTCAATGCCAAAAGACAACGTCCGAAAATGGATTTTATTCTCATTAAAACGGTGTATCAGAACTTATGAGAGTCTGAACCTTTTTCGCTCTTGATGTAAGAAATTCCACGTGGGTTGAAATAAAACCGTAGCGTAAAGTAAATGAAATTCGCTTTAGCCCTAATCTGAATAGCGCCCATTTCAAACTCGACGACTCCTCCACCTACCATTAATTTGGAGTACTACTCCAGGACAAGCCGATATGAAAACAGGATCACAGAAATGCGGAACTACCGTTACCGTGCAATAGCTTTGCATCACTCCCGCGTCGCTTCGGAGCAGACGATAAAACACTCTTCACCCAACCTGCTATGTCTTTCCCTACTCGCCATTTGACAGAACCCTAACGCCGCTAACATGAACCACTCGAACGGCATCGCTATAGGGACGGCGGAAGTGGAGGCTCCAGGGGATTTGTGCCCCCTTCCAGAATGTACCTCCGCACAGCATCCTCAGAGTCATTGTCCACAACACAATCAGTCGTATCTTTTCCATGCCAAAGGAAAGTGAGCAATACGTGGCGTAGTTGCTTCAACATACGAATCACTGGAAGAGCGCCAGCCCAAGTACCACCAAACAGTCCCGCTCTTTGTATCACCAATACTTTGAGTGTGTCCTGCTGACGTTCACATAGGCCTACGAGCTCTTGGAATTCAATTTCAACCGTTGCTAAGCACAGTGTTCGCAGATTTCCCCAATGCGTGTTGCCTAGCACTGAATTCAGCGTGACTGGCATATCAGCCAAGAAGAGGTTGATGGCTCCGCTAAGACATATACGTTCGACCGAAGATGCTCCGGAAAGGAGGGCGCTCACGTAGCCTGACTGAATCCCCTCGGCCTCGATATTGTGTAGAGCATGGCAGACTTCCATCAGCACCGAGCCATAGTGTATCGAGATCTCTCGTGTATGTTTGAAAATGGCCATCGAGCTCGGAGTGAGAGGTTTCTGCATAGCTGCCAAAAGCATTGCTCTGGACGAGCCTTCAAACGATTTTAATGGTCTCCCCGACATGCTCCAAACTTCAAAGAAATCGACCAGCTGGGGTGGCGCAATGTCATTATCGACCTTTGGCTCAAGGCAGAATTGCCGTAAACAGTTCCTACCCCCCTTTTCAGAAATCGATCGCCTAGAATTCCACGAGCTCTTGAACCTCAAATGTCTCACACTTGGCATCACAGCCAAAGCTCTTTTGAAAATTGTTACGAGTTCTGATCTCCGGAGGATCGCCTGCTGCTGCTCGAACATCTGAACATACTCCCACCAGCCGCGAATGAGAAGGTTAAGCGTTGGTTGATGGTCTTCTAAATTATTAGTACGGCATGCGGTGATTGTTTCTGCCTGGCTTACCTTCATCCCCTTCAGACTCACGGATTGCGATCTTAAGTGATTCGGCTGATATCGTTGGGTCATCACGCCATGTCATAATATGCCCCACAAGAGCCAATATTGCAAGTTCATCTCCAACCTTGCTTTCCATTTCTTTCAGCAATTGCTCGATAACGGCGGTTGCGTACTGTCGCCGATCTAAGGCTAGGTGTCTGGAGAATTGAGCTATGTCGATGACGAGAAGTTTAATACCACGCCTGAAAAGCTCATGTTCAGCAACAAAATTGGCTACTATCAATGGCCGATTCCGTAAGGATATATTGAGAGCGTTCAAGTATAAGGGAGAGGATAGGTTCATCCATTTCGTGCACACCAATCTTGCATTGGCAATATCCTCCTGTGCCAAGTTCTTGAATATCTCTTCCAAAACCTCTGGCGGGACTTTCTCTATACCGAAGACGGTTGAGTTCAACGAAGAGGAAATCTCTAGCCACTTCTTGCAGACCAGCTTCACATTCACGATGTCATCCGGTGGTAAGTTCCTGAATATTTTTCTAATAATTTTTAGCGGAACGTTTATGATTCGGTTGGGCATTGCGAAATGCCTCAAATCGGCAGGATAAATGTCGAAGCCACCGGTGGAATAGAAGATGGTACTCCCAAGGGTGAGGTCGCGTTGCTAGGGCTGAAATAGTCTTATTTGGAGGTGAGATTATGGAGGAGAATTTGATGCATTCTGTGTAATTTCGAACAATTGAGAAGAAGGAAGGATGACCATGTCTTGGATCACACAAGATTGCGACATAAAGAAGTGTTTCCAAAGTCTACAGCCAAGATCAATAACATCTGGACTTGTGAATGCCATCAACATCTGATATCCATAAGGCGTAAGGCGTAAGGCGGAATGGCGGCCTTTCTATTGGCTCTCTAGCGAGTAGGGTCTCCGTAGGTGGCACTCCATGGTCTCTTCGACGTTGTACCTAATTGCGACCATTCACAAACATCTTTCTGATACTCATGATCGGCATTCCAGTCTCATCAAAATGGCAACAGTAGCAGCACGTCGCACGACATCTTCTCCTTTCGGGCGACGCCGGCTTCTCCGCATGCGCACAAGTATTTGACTCCAACTCAGCAGCAGCAGTACATCAACCTCAAGGCAACAGATCCAGCTTCTTGAGTCAGGAAGCTGCATCGACCCTGGAGGCGTCGAATGTTGTCAGAACAAGTGCTAGAAGACTGGAACTTTGCGCCAGTGCATGAGTTCCTCCGGTCGACCTCTCTTACGGAGAGATCATCTGTAGCAGTCTCTTTTGTAGACCACTCCCTAGCGGATCAGTACAATGCAGCTTCGCACCTTGGAGACTTTGGAAAAATATGGGAGTACCTCGGGCAGCCGTTGAGCGTACCAGCTCCCACAATTCAGCTATTACCACGCGCCGAGACAACTGCTCCTAACAAAGAAGATATCGAAATTAACGCAGCCTCGTACGACTTCCCAAAGGGCAAAGAAGTGAAATGGAGAGATGAGTTTGAGGGAGGAGATCTCACGAACAATGACGGCTTTGGCAACTCTACGATCGTTCCACTTTTCAAAGAAAGCCGGAGACAGAAGGCACGTAGGAGAAGTGAGTTGGACGAACTTGAGAGGAACCACCAGAAGACTTTGCCAAGTGGTAGTGAGAATGAATCTGAAAACGACATATGGACAGCAGAGCGCTCCCAAGCTCGGAAGGCTATAATCGATAGAGTTGTCCACAATACCCCTGAGAAAGCGGACAAGTTTGCGTCGAGTCTTCTATTGCCTTCAGGCGGACCTCAGCTCCCTATTATTATTGGCACATCCCTCGCTACCAGTCTGCGTGTCTTGGCGCGGACTGAGAAGCCATCCGCTTTACCAGAAGAGAGTGTATACGCAGAAGCAGCGGAGAAAAAGGCGAGACTCATGGCAAAGCTTCATGACGGATTTGTTAAAGAAAGGCAGTATCTCAGCAACATCAATTTCCTGTCAAGGGCTACCAGTGGCGATGATGGCACGGATATAGGCGTACATGTCTTTGTTGACGCATCTAATGTATGAGCATTACCACGGTTTTTCTTAATTGATGCCCTTGCTAACGATCGCAGATTATGATTGGTTTCCATAACGCAATAAAATTATCACGCGGTCTTTCCATCTCGAGTCGCCTGCGACGCCAACCGCTCTCATTCCACAACCTGTCACTCATCCTAGAACGAGGTCGTCCACCCGCTAAGCGCGTACTCGTCGGATCAGACAATTTTCCAGCCATTCAAGAAGCGAGAGCAATCGGCTATGAAACAAACATCCTCGATAGAGTACATAAAGCGAAAGAACTCACCCCCCGCCAGAAGAAATTCACCCACGTCATTCCGAATGGCACCTACCACGCTACCTCTGGGCAATCCAGCGGCTCTGAAACGACCGCTGCCACCCGCGCCCCCGAGAAATGGGTTGAGCAGGCCGTAGACGAAATTCTGCACCTGAAGATCCTGGAGAGCGTTGTTGACGCCAAGAAGCCATCAACCATGGTTCTCGCAACTGGGGACGCGGCGGAGGCAGAGTATTCGCAGGGATTTTTAAAGATGGTAGAGAGGGCGTTGGAGAAGGGGTGGAGTGTGGAGTTGGTGAGCTTCAAGCATAATATCAGTGGGATGTACAAGAGGAAGGAGTTCAGGGGAAAGTGGAGCCAGAGGTTTAAGATTATTGAGCTGGACGATTTTGTGGAGGAGTTGTTGGGTGTCCAAGGTAATCTGTGAGTGAGGCTTACAACGTTTGACGGCTGTGCCGTCTTTCCTTTTGCAACGGATGCGATAATGCAACAAGGCTGGCGGATGTATCAACCACGTGTCGAAAAATTACGAACGGAATGTCTTGTGGTATGTTTGTATGCTCGGGGGCTAGGCCAACGTGCAAAGAAGTTGACGAATGTATCAGTGAGCTATCGGAATGGTACGATTGGGATATCTGTATGTCTCTAGGCTGGGGCCTCGCTGGCCGCCCTTCAACCGATATTGTCAATCGGTGCTTTTCTTTAATTCCTGCATCTTTGATCTCTACAATGCTGAAAGCGGGCAAAGAGCGTAACGCTCACTAGCTTCTTCCGCATGGAATTTCGAATTAGAAAGGATATTCATTGAAGCCGAGCAAGCAGTCAAGTGAATCACCAATAGTGATTCCATATCCGTCTTCTCTTTCTCCCATACCACTGCCGAGCACTTCCTCTATTCTACCACAAAAGGACGTCCCTGGCTACCCTCCCCTTCCACGACTTTCGACTTCCCACTTCCCCGCCGCTTCAATGAGAGTTATAGGATTTCGCAACGGCCTTTTCATCTACGGAATCCCCCTTGATCTTTGAACGTGACTCACGCAATTCGCCCCTTAGTAGCAACGATACAAATATTTCCATCTACTGCTCAGTCCATACACATCGCCTCTTATTTCTTCAGGGGATCTCTTTCTCCGTACTCTATCCCACCTTTTTTTTTCTTGCCCCTCCAAGACCCCTATCGTAAACATATCAATGGAATACGCCCCTTCTACACAGCCATTCACCCCCCTCTCACTAAGGTACCATCTTCGTCCGAGCGTACCTAGAACCAAAACTTAGCCTTCCCTCGCGTTCCTTTTCATTCTCCTCCTCCATGCCCCCCACCTTCACCCAGCCTTCCCTAACAGCCCATCTCCCCCAGTCAAAAAAAAGGCAAAAACATACAACAGAAGGGATTCGCTGGTCGTCACCGACCCAACTACTAGTCTTCCGATCACCAGCTTATGTATGGCAGAGCGGACGGGATGCCCAGTTTTCTGGTGTCTGTGGTCGTATGTGAAAGATATATCGTTAATTGAAATAATAACTATTAACTGAATCACATCGTTGCTCAATGCTGACATGGTTTGCACCTCAATAATGTCACGGGACAGCGATATATATGGAATTGGGACCGGTTTGCCTAGCTAGCCAAGCGGATTCAGCCGTTTTGGCCGGTTGGTCAGGGCCAAATCCCTAACATAATCATTATTGCTTGATTGATTGAGATATACACCTACTTTAGTAAGACTACTTTACTAATGAGGGAGTTCCTTGAGTAATCTTTCTACAGTAGTAGGCTCGCTACTTTCTAGCGGCCCAGAAGCCGCCTGGTAGACGCGCCCACCAGCCGCCGAAGAAACCTCTCCGGGCAAAACCTTCAGCTTACCCACAACTTATTTCCTCTGTTATTAGCTAGAGGCCATTTACCCCCGGCTGTTCCAAGAACACCACTGGTCCTTCCCGTTCAATTCATTCCATATCGTCGTCCATGATATAACCGACCTGTCTCGTAGGCCCACCGGCCTTATTGCCGCCATTAGTCAGGCTGATGATTGTGGCCCTCTGGCTCCAGGCCTCCTAGCCTTCCCCTTTTTGTTTTTCCTTCTCCTTCGCCGGCTTGGGCGTTTCTTTAGCTTCTTAAGGTAGCCTGGACCTTAACATAATCATTATATTTACACTTTATTTAACATTTATCTTTTCAAAAATTAATTGTATATAAACAAATAAACTGATTGGTTTCTTAAATAAGATGAAATGACTGCGTTGAGTTCGACTACAAAATCTATACGATAAGAAGAATCTAGCAAAGAGACATGAAATTGGTCAATTCTGGGTTTTTATATTCCAACTGCCACAAGTTTGATAATTGGTCTGACGTATTTGACGTGTTCGAAAATCGGTTCGTTGTTTATTGATTTTCGATATGATTTGATGAGTTGCCATGTATTGCGATCGTGCTAACCTACATAGTATAACCCTGAGCTCAGGGCCCTCAGGCAAAAGCTGCAGGTCCGTTTCAAGGGTCCAGCCATCTCTGTCAAACGGCAGCGCAGACATCATGTCCCGTACATGTCCTTCCTCCATTTCCAGATCGGTGATTTTTCCGCGAGAGAACTGGGGCCGCAAAATTGCTCTGGAGTGTTTCCAGGCCTCACCATCTTGGGTGAAAATACCATTGCCGAGAAGCGGCATGAAGTAATCTCTCCGTAGGGCTCCCAAACAGAAATCATCAAACTATGTCGCCAATATACCTAGATATTTTGCGGTTCTACAGTAGCGATTACTTTGTTTCGCTCATGGATGAGCTCCAAGAGAAGATCTGCTTTATTTGCTCTAATATTTTGATAGATGTGATCTACTCCAAGCAGCTACTTTCGTGAAGGAGCCGGCAGTGACTGACATCCTAGCCTTTTCGCTTTAGAGGCATATTTTCGTTCCTGGAAATGTTTCGAAACCCATGCACATATCATATATATTATGATAGCTATGGAGAAGATAGTAATGTAGTGATGCATTGGAAATGACACAAACTGAGGCGTGAATAATGATTAATTAATTAAGTGAAACTAAACGAGGTCAAATATCTTGAACAAGTGAAAAGAATCCCACTTACACTGATATTAGTAGCTCTATCCAGGAAAGCTTCCCGAATCCTCCGACTACCATACCTCCGCCTACTCTCGCGTAAGGCTATGCTGTATATCGCTTCTACTCAAGGATCTCCCTTTCCCCCCCCCTCAGCCTTTCAACTCATCGATATGGACACATCCACTGTGGTACCGACAGTCCCTCTGTCTCGAATTTCGTTTGCGAAGCTCTTAGCAAAAGACCAAGGCGAAACAGAACGGCTGTTCCAAGCATGCAAGAATCTAGGGTTCTTCTCTCTCGATTTACGCAGTCATCCCGAAGGCACCCAACTTTTAGGAGTTTCCGATCGCCTGCTTGCTCTCGGTGAGCCGCTTTTTGATCTGCCTCCGAAGGAGTTGCTGCAGTACAGGATGTCAGGAAAGTCCATGTATGGGTATGTTATTAGCCTTGCCTTCGTATTCGATGTTATTCATTGTGGGGATATTGAATGCTTTGGTCATATTGTGACTGGCTGTATTCTCTACATGTCAACGGCTTACAGAGTGCTGGATGTTGGATTACGTTGATAGTTACTAGATACAAAGCACAGGGTGCTGCGATAGTCGATGAAAATGGAACCAAAGACCGATGCGAATTCTTCACTATATCTAGCGATGAACTACACGGTATTGCTCCAGCATCAGCGGTCCCAAGCACCATTGAGGGCAACTGGTCACTTTTTCAATCTTTCACAACGATGGCACACAATACTGTTATCACCATTTTAAACAGCCTTGACGCTCCTCTCGGCCTTCCTGCTGGGACTTTGTCTCAACGCCATCGAATTACAGAACCTTCTGGTGGGTCTGCAAGAATTCTCAAGTATCCACCCCAGCCCTTGGATGACCAGCGGATCTCACATGCCCCTCACACGGATTTTGGGAGTGTAACTCTTCTCTTCAGTCAAGTAGGTGGTCTTCAGATTCGACCACCTGGAATGACATCTGCATGGGGTTACGTGGTATCCGAACCGGGCCATGCCGTTGTGAACCTTGGGGATGGAATGGTGAAGTTCACGAATGGTCTCCTGCGATCTGCGTATCACCGTGTCACAAGTCCTCCAGGTGCTCAAGCAGCGTTAACGCGATACAGTCTTGTATATTTTGCTAGGGCTGAAGATGAGGTTCTCTTGAAAAGACTAGAGAGCAAAGTGATCCCAGAACTCGGTGCAGGCGAGACGGAAGATGTGGTGTCGACAAAGGAATGGATTCTCAGGAGGATCCAAGCCATGAAACAAGCCTCGCGTAATAAAGCAGAATGGGATGGGATCAAAGGAACAGAGGACCTGCCGAAGCAAAGACTATGATGGTTGCTGCCCCATTTGGAAAGCTGAGAGCTTAGATATGTTGGTCAGGAAATTATACAATTTGTTACAAAGTCTCCCTGGTGATTACCATAATAACATGTATCAGGAAAGCAGGGGTGAACAAAAGAAGTCTTAGCAACCGGATATCTCGTCTCCACCTTTTTCCCGCTCAATGGACTTTCTCACGATGCTTAATCCACCCGCTGCAAAAAATTGTGCTCCTGGGGCCTCAACAGTACACCTGTATCCAGGGGCACTTTCCCGTCGTCGTCCATCTCGTATAGGTGGCTGTTCTTATGCCATTCGGCAAAATAAACGAAGTGAACGTCGACTTCGTCCTCGGCATCCATGGGAGCCGCTGCCGTCGCGTCCCCGCCCTGCGCGCGGTACTCTCAAGCTGCCGCCATTCTAATCGGGTGAAGTCGGCTTAACTCGCTGCCGTGTGGCTGTATTTCAATAAATACTCAACTTTTCAATCCTTCCTCGCAGGTCTGATTTGCCATTGGCAAATTTTCGTAAAATAGTATCGTCGTGTGCAAAAACCTATGCCGATCTTAGAATTTATCGAGAGCTCATTGTGATTGTAATTCATACGCCCTTGTGACATCGGTTTAAATCCGACCCATGGGGGAAACTATGCTATGTGTATCGAACGGACAAAACCCTCTGAGGGAGAAAACCGCTCGCCGACTACACGACGACTTCGCGCCGCCGAAACAGTGAGTTTTGAGACTATGTACCAAATAATGAACCTATAGCTTCTATTCAGCGCGTGACGCTCGAGTAAACTCTTATGAGTGTCTGTGCTGTTTGTTGTAACGCATCGTCTTTGCTCTGCTCTTCATTGACGATATTCTATACAACGATGTTCCGGTTCGATTCTCGATTCGAAGACGAAAGACGTTTCTTTGCACTCATGATGCTCGTGATTGTAACGCAGAAACTGTGTTCTCTTGCTCAATGATTGTCACTCATTGAGTAGAGAAATGTGTGATGAAAGAGAGATGTGCACGATGAAGAGATAGAGTGTGATTGTACTGAATAATTCTTTCCTTCTCTTAATTTGACTTATGTCACGTAGACGTTGAATAGATTGTTAGTATAGACGTGCAATCGCAATCGTTCGATGCTTAGCTAATCGACAGTAGAGATGCGTTCTGATCGTTCTTATGCGCTCTCGATTTTTCACGTAGATAGATGTATTCATGCCTTTCACTTTCGCTCATTCTTCGCTTAGTGCTCATCAGTCATACATCACTTTCAGTCATGCATCACTAAATTCAACTACTCATTATATACACGTCGATTTTTGAGCAATTGCTTCAAAATAACTCGTCATTTCTTCTGATAAGTCTGAACGAACTTAATGCAAGCAGCTCTATGAAACTTAGTAGCTCTGTAGCACTTCTTTAGTGCATTTAAATAACGCTTTTTCCAGATCTTTTTGCGCTTCTTCTGTCTTTCATTCTTTAATTTCTGTCTATCTTGAGTCATACTTCAAGCATCTTTGATGTACAAGATGTCTTTGATTTTAAGAATCTTATCAGACTGCTTTTTGCATGCTTTGCGAGCATTTTCAGCGACTTCTATTTGACTTAATTGATTTTGCAGCAACTTCATTTTACAAGTCATTGCATTAACATCTTTTCAGAATGTACAAAGCTTTGTAGTAAATTTTTCTGATGTCGATTCATCAATTAGCTCAAGCAGCTGATTTTCAAGTGCTGCTCAACTAGTAGAAGTCTTTCAAATGATTGAATCATTTATAGTAAATAAAAATGTAATAAATCGATTTGAACATTCAATAATTTGAACTTTATTCAGTACTATCTTTGAATCAAAAGAAATTAAGTCAGTATGCTTTCATGCAAATTGAATGATAGATTCTTTGAAAGCTTTGATTTGAAATTCGTTGAAGACAGTCAAAAATTCAACTTTTGAAAAGATCTTGTTATTCATTTAAACAGCTCAATTAATCATCTTCGAATGTCAATGCTTTAATGACTGAAATACACATACATCTAGCGATTGAAGCAGATGAGTAGTATGCAAAGATAAGTTGAAGAGTATGATTTTGTGATTCTCACAGAAGAATAGAAATTCACGTGTATGATGAGATTCATAGTCATTCATCATCAGCATTCTTCAAGCTTTCTTTTGATGCTTTTGACTAAAGCGATCGAAGTGCTTCAGTCATTGAAGAAAAATTCAGTCATTTGAATAGTCTGTATCAGAGATAGTGACTAGCACGTCATCGTTAAGATTGTTGTTGAAATGAAAAATCAAAAGTTGAACTTCAATCATAATTAGCATTGATGATATATTCTTGCTCTCTTCACTGATGCATTCAATGCTCATCAATGACTCTTTATTATTTCAATTCTTGAAGTAAATTCTTCTATTTGAATCTACAGTAACAATTCAATCGAAGCATGCAATGCTCATATGATAGTCGATTTCGTCGAAATTTCATGTATCATTCTTCGTTATATCATATTTGATGATCATCTTTTTAAACTCATCAAAATGAGTCTGTAATACTTTTGAATCATGCGCATTCTTTCTGTTGTCAGAATCGTGCCTAGGTGAGTCAATCAGCGAAAGTCAGGGTTGAATAGTGCTTGATCTTTAGAGATAGCTATAACTGAATATTAAGAATACAGAAGAAGATGAGTACAAGAGCTTCTATTTAAGTAATATTCAGAGACTGCGCTAAGCTCGAAGAAAATGTGTTTGTGACACGAGTAGAATGTGATGTAGAAAGAAAGATGATGTTGAACAAAGAGATGTTGATGAAAGAAAATAGAGACTGAGCCAGATCTGAGCTAGAGGCACTGACTAGCCCTATTCAGCCTTGGTACGCTCGTAACATTACCTTTCCCTTCGAAAATTCATGTTCGCATGAATGTCGCTCATTTGCTTGCTTTCTTATTGAGTTATTCCGATACTAGCGTGGCTTTCTTGAGTATAGCGCATGAAATTCGTTCAAAACTTTCTCGAAGTCATCGAATTCACCTTTATCGACATAGTATCATTCATTGT